>Ga0190362_1000026_pt1 | contig 18282 bp, 16 predicted proteins | sample 48721856_MG_FD_163437 | JGI IMG/M metagenome (GOLD analysis project Ga0190362, IMG submission 163437) | Hydrothermal vent microbial mat bacterial communities from Southern Trench, Guaymas Basin, Mexico - 4872-18-5-6_MG | ecosystem: Environmental > Aquatic > Marine > Hydrothermal vents >...
AGTTCATGTGGTTTCAATTTCCCCTAATTTTAATCTATATCTCCTATCCTTTATTATTTCCAATATCCTCTTAAATTCCCGTGTTCCTGCTTTCTCCGTTAGCTCGTAGATCAATGCCTCGGTTGTGGTGATAACTGCCCCAGAATCCCTCAACCTCTCAATGGCTGTTTCAAAATCCTCCTTCGTATGAGAGGATGTGGCATCCCTTGGAATCTGAACCCTGTAACCACCTTCCATCAGATCAAGCGCAGTCTGAATAACACAGATATGTGTCTCAATTCCACAGATCACCAGGTTTGAACAACCACTCTGCTCCAGAATCCTCCTGAATTCCTCATTTCTATAACAACTGAAATCCAATTTTCTGATAGGCTCATAGGAATCAAAATTCCTCAGAACATCCTTGATCTCCGGGACAGTTGTGCCTAATTTTTCCTGTTCTGTTAACAGAATTGGTATCTGATAGATTCTTACAGTCCTAATCAATGCCTCAATATTTATCAGTATCTTCTCTACAGCATAGATCGTAGGAATTAATCTATCCTGCAGGTCTATAATCAGTAATACTGTATCCTCCTTTGTTGATATCATAGAAAGTATATTGGAATAAAGAAAGAAAAGAGGAAAAAGAAGAATTAAAGAATCAAAGAATCCTATTTCGCATGGTCCAGGCCTTCAACCGCTTCTGGATTGGCAAGTGTAGAAGTGTCCCCCACTGGCTCGCCCTTCGCCTTTGCCTTTATGACCCTTCTCATGATCTTCCCGGATCTCGTCTTTGGAAGGTCTTCAACAAAGCCAATATCATCTGGTCTTGCTATAGGCCCGATCTCTTTTCCTACCCATTTTCTCAGTTCGTCCTTCAATTCCGCAGATGGCTCTTGACCCTTCTTTAAAACCACATAGGCTTTTATTGTCTCACCTTTTATTTCGTGTGGTACTCCTACCACTGCAGCCTCCGCAACTGCTTCATGGCTCACTAATGCCGATTCTATTTCCATCGTGCCCAATCTGTGTCCCGAGATATTAACAACGTCATCCGCTCTTCCCTGAATCCAGAAATATCCATCAGAATCTTTTCTTGCTACATCCCCTGCTAAATAAACGCCTGGAAACTTGCTCCAATACACATTCTTGTATCTCTCTGGGTCTTTGTAAAGGGTTCTGAGCATTGCCGGCCAGGGTGTTTTTATCACCAAATAACCACCTTTATCTGTTAGGGATTCGCCATCCTCGTTGTAGATGTCTGCGTTAATTCCCGGCAATGGTCTTGTTGCTGACCCAGGCTTCAGGGGAGTAATTGGTAATGGGGATATCATGAAGTTCCCCGTCTCTGTCTGCCACCAGGTATCCATTATCTGACATCTCTCGTTACCAATTAATTTGTAGTACCATATCCAGGCCTCTGGATTTATTGGCTCACCCACCGTACCCAATAATCTAAGAGAGCTTAGATCGTGTTTCTTGGGCCATTCATCACCGAGTCTCATGTGGGCTCTGATGGCTGTTGGTGCTGTATATAAAACAGTTATACCGTGCTTCTCTATCATCTCCCACCATCTATCCCCATGAGGATATGCCGGTGCTCCTTCATACATGAATGATGTTACCCCCGCGATTAATGGTGCATATACTATGTAACTGTGACCAGTAACCCAGCCAATATCTGCTGCACACCACCAAATGTCCTCCTCTTTTAGATCAAAAACATTCTTAAGTGTATTATAGATACCAACCGCATACCCCCCATGAACATGTACTATTCCCTTTGGTCTTCCCGTTGTTCCGGAGGTATACAAAATGTAGAGGATATCTTCAGAGTCCATCTCCTCTACATCAGCGTGCGTTGATTCACCCTCTATGAGTTCATCCCAGTAGATATCCCTCTCATTGTGCATTGGAACTTCTTCCCCAGTTCTTTTAACAACAACGACATTCCTAACGGTGGGGGCATCCTTTAATGCCTCGTCAGCACCCTCTTTTGCTGGGACTATCTTCCCTCGCCTATAGAAACCGTCACAGGTAATAAGTAATTTTGCCCCACAATCATTCAGCCTATCTCTCAAAGCCTTAGCACTGAACCCAGAGAAGACTACCGAGTGAATTGCTCCGATTTTTGCACAGGCAAGCATCGCTATCGGTAACTCTAGAATCATTGGTAGATAGATGCCGACCCTGTCGCCTTTCTTTATACCTAAACTTCTTAATGCATTGGCAAATTTATTTACTTCAATATAGAGGTCCCTATAGGTTAATTTTTTCACTTCTCCTGGTTCCCCCTCCCAGATATATGCCACCTTATTCTTGTGCCAGTCCTTCATGTGCCTATCAACTGCATTATAAGCTATATTTATCTTCCCATTGATGAACCATTTAAAGAATGGGGCATTTGAGTCATCCAGTACTTTATCCCATGGCTTAAACCAGTCCAATTCCTTGGATACCTCACCCCAGTACCACTCTAAATTACGTGCCTTAGAGAGCAGCTCATCATAATCTTTTATGTTGTGTTCATCCATCCATTTCTTGATATTGCTCTGTTCTATAAGCTCCTTAGATGGTTTGAAAACCCTCTCTTCCTTTAACAAAACATCCAATTCCTTCTTTGTCATTTTTTACCTCCACAAATTTAAATTTTTCTTATTTATCATGATTAATCATTTAGGATAGATTATTTAAAAATGATTTTCTTTTCTTCTTCAAATCTTCTTTTTAATCTCCTCTATAAAATCCTCCGGGGAATCCACGGTTAATTCAATTCTCTTAAATTTGAATCTCCTGGTGTGAATTACGACAACCTTTCCACCCATCCTGCTTCTAAAATATATCTCAATATTATCGCCTTTACCCTTTAGTTTACACCCATAACCCATAAGATAATCGTTCCATCTTCGATCTACGATTTCCATAGACTTTATCTTTTTGTATGGTATGGATATTCTTGCAAAGGGAAAGGAGATCAGAGTAATATTCTTATTTTTCATCTCCACCCTCATACCATAGAGGCCCTTGTATATAAAAATTATATAGCTGAGAATTATAGATACTGTTATTACCATAAAGAGAATGTCTTTCTTGAATATACCTATATATGAAGTTGTGGCAAGGGCAAGGATCGTAGTTCCATCTATAATTAGTCTTAAGTTCGGGGCTACAGATAATTTCCATTTTCTTATCAATTTTTTCCGGGTTTTCTTTTTTTTCACTTTAATCTATTATATCAGAATAACTTAAACTCAAAATGTCGAAGGAAAAGGTAATTGAGGAAGAGCAGAAAACAGGGAAAGATGTGTCATTACTCTTTGTTGGAATCCTGTTGATAATATATGGGATTTATTGTGTTATGGAGGCTGTCGCTTATGGTTCTGGTAATTGGGGTTATTTCCTCTTTTATCTCTTTATGGCGTTCGTATTTGTTTTCATTGGAAAGGGGATTATGGCCAAGGGAAGGATATTCATGATTGCGGGGTTTTTCTTTTTCATAATGTATGTGTTGTTCGTCGTGGTGGGTTTAATATTCTATGGATACGGAGTAGGTATTATTTCCATCATTTTTATTATTGTAAATTTATCCGCTGCGTTAATATTGTTCATTAGATTGGAATGGTATAAGAAATTTGTGAAGTAAAAATTCGACTTTAGTCGAACTTTCTGTTTTTCCTTTTTATAGTCTGATGTTAAATTAATTTATCATTATTAATAATGATAGATTTATAATAAATAAAGATAAAAATAAAATGAATAAAAATAAAATGAGGTGAAAAACGATGGCAATATTTGGTATGGAGGACACAACATTCTGGATATTGACTGGAATTGGATTGTATTGGATATATTGTATCTTCTGGGGGGTCAAGGGTTATCTTAAGGCAAAAACCGCATCCGGTTATTATATTGCAGGTAGAAGCCTGCCAATCTGGCTGTTTATTCTGGCAGCTACAGCGACTTCTTTCAGTGGGTGGACGTATGTTGGGCATCCTGGTACTATATTTAATTCGGGTATAGCCTACGCGTATGCTGGACTTTATGCGATAACGATACCTTTTACGGGTGTACTGTTTCTGAAGAGACAGTGGATTCTCGGTAGAAGATACGGTTTTATAACACCGCCAGAGATGTACAGAAGGGTATTTGATTCCAAGTGGCTTGGATATGCGGTAGTACTGATAGCCACGCTATATAGTGTATTCTATTTAGCGGTTCAGCTTATGGCTTCAGGATTGTTGTTTTCAGTATTGACAAATGGATTCATACCGTTTTTTGCGGGAGCGGTTGCATTATCCCTGGTACTGGTATTCTACGTATCGATGGGTGGCTTAAGATCAGTAGCTTATGTTGATGCCCTGCAGTTTTTCCTACTAGCTGCCGGCATTATAATCATCGGCTTCGGCGCAATAAATGCCTTTGGTGGAATAGGTGCATTCCTTGACGGCCTGAGGCAGATCGATCCATTTTATACGAACGGTCATGGAGCCATACTTCTGCAACAGAACTGGAAGAAGTTTATCCCCACATTGGGTGACGAAGGCAAGACAATGGGTATGTGGACGGGTGTCATGATGCTATCGTATATGCTTGCATTAGCAGGAATCCAGTGTTCACCAGCATTCACAATGTGGGGCTTCAGCAACAAGTCGCCGAAAGGAATGCCATGGCAGCAGGTTGTTGGTTCAACACTCATAATTGGATTCATACTTGTGATTTTCAGCACAATACAGGGGTTGTCTGGTGTGGTATTGAGGGATGTTGTGGGTGATACATCCTATACTGCAGAGGGGCTAGCGGCACTAATCAAGGGTTCGGGAGGCAGTGGTAAAACCAGCGACGCATTGGTTCCTAAATTAATGCTGGACTTCCTGCCATTACCGTTACTGGTTCTGGTATCGGTTGGTGGTCTGGCAGCGATGCAGTCCACGGGTGCGCCCTATATCAGCAGCTTCGCAGCTATATTCTCCAGGGAGATAGTATCCCCATACCTACGGAAAGGCGGTAAGACAATAAAGGAATCCACGGAGATATGGATTGCGAGGGGATTGTCGCTGGTTGTGGTAGCGATGGCATTTTCAGTAGCGTATTTCAGACCGGACCTGATGGTTATGCTCGGCGGTTTGGCTGTTTCGTATGCATTCCAGCTGTTCATAGCACTGTTTGCAATGGCATACCTGAGGAATACATTCACCGGGAAGGGTATTACAGCCGGGGTCTTTGCAGGTATACTTGGAGTTACATTGACTTATGGTAGCTTCCCGATAGTCGGAGATATATTCCCGGCAGTCAATGAATTCCTTGGGCAGTACCAGTATCCGTTGTCAATCCACTGCTGTGGCTGGGGCATAATAGCTAATCTGATAGTTACGGTAATTGTTAGCGCAATGACCCAGCAGAGTAAGGAAGAGAGGAGGATGAGGAACGAGATACAGGACTACTTCGACGAGGTTGACAGACCATCACCATCGGGTCAGACATGGAGAAACTTCGTGAAGTTCTATGCACCGTTCTGGTGGATAGCGACATTCATTGGAGCACCAATCTTTGCTAATGGATTCTGGTTTGGGGTTCCTGCACAGTGGATCTGGCTGTTCGTATGGTGGGTTCTCGGAGTGTTCATGATGTGGGCTATGGCGTGGAAGGCAGAGATGTCTACAATGCCAAAGAAGGATATAGTCCCGATAACTGAAGAGGCTGCGAGGACGATAACAGAGCATTAAACCAGGTAAGGGTCAGATTTTGAATAAATTAATCTGGCCCTTTTTTTATATTTTAAGGATATAAGATATGCTCCCACCAATCTACTATCTAAAGAAGCTCGAACCATTTTCCTTTCTTACCGAGCATGAGTTAGATGAGATTGTAAGGGGTCTCGAATCCGAGATATATGAAAAAGGCTCTATAATATTTAAAAAAGGCGGAAGTCCTCTTAGATACCTCTACCTTCTGAAATGTGGCAAAGTTTCACTGAGTGATACTCACGAAGAGACTATGGGTGATGGCGAATTATTCGGCGTTGCCTCTGTACTTTCAGGAAATCCACCGGGATTTACGGCAATTGCTGAGGAGGAGAGCGTTTGCTATCTAATAAGGAGGGAGAATTTTTTGAATGTTTTTAATTCAAACCCCAACTTTTCTGATTTCTTTGAAAAAATTCTGTCGAGAAGATTGACATCCCTCCTGAGATTATCAAAGATCTCTCACGGATGTGAGGAATTGTATGCGGCTTCTGTTATAGACCTTATAACAAAAGAGCCGGTTGTTTGCTCTTTAAAAACGAAGATAAGAGATGCCGCAATAATGATGAACGAAGAGAATGTTGGGTCAATAATCATAGTTGATGAGGGCAAGCCATTGGGTATATTCACACAAAAGGATTTGATAAGGGTGATTGCAGAGGGAATATCACGAGAGGAGGATATAGGTAAGTACATGTCTTCCCCGGTTATAGAAATAGATGAGAACGGTACAGTTATGGAAGCCTACCTTCTCATGGTCTCCAGGGGAATAAACCATTTGGTAGTGCTGAGTAATGGTAGGATAAAAGGGGTTATATCGAATAGAGACATTCTTTTAAGGTTGGAATCCTTTTCATCTCTTCTATCGCTATCGAAGAAGACAATAACTCTAAAACAAAAAGAGTTAAAGGATGTTGTTTCTCAAATTCTGGATTTCATAGAGGATATGTGCGTGAAGATAAACTTTTCGGACATATCCAGAATAGCGAGCGGAATGTATGATCTGATAATAAAGAAAATCTTGATGGAAAAAGAAGAAGAGTTTAAAATCTCGGGAGGGTACTGCTGGATACAGACAGGGGGCTCGGGAAGGATGGATACTGTCCTTCCAGAGATAATGAGCGTTATTATCCTCAAGAAAGAAAATAAAAAGATTTACGAGTTTATTGATGAAGTGAGCAATGCTCTCAGAGAAATTGGATTTGAAATTGAGGTAAAAAACTGTTATACCCTCGAGGGATTCAGAAAATTTAGAATACTGGGGAAGAGACTGGAACTGTATGATAGCAGGTTTCTTTATGGGGATAAAGAGCTATATCTGGAATTTAATAAGATACTTAAGGATAAGGTTAATAGAGCTATAAAATTCTCAGCAATTCGATGCTTAAAAGAAAGTGATGAGAAATCGATAGTTCATGGAATAAGGGCATTATCTCTTGAGGCTGGAGCATTTGATATAAAAAATACCGAGGGGAGATGTAGATTCATAGGAAAATCGACTCCAACTGGAAGAGAGATCATCGAGGCGTATAATGTAATAATGGATATAGACCTGAGGAAAAAATTTGCACACAAACCAAAGAGAATTGACGAAATCTTGCTGAAAGAATCCAAGAAAATTGTATCGGAATTCAAAAAATTTATAAAACAGAGATATGCTGTCTAAAACAAAATTTAGCGTTCTGGACCTCGAGACTACTGGGCTGGATACGAAAAGGGATGAAATAGTTTCCATAGCGATAATTCCGATGATTGGAACTAAGATCTTGGTGGGGGAATACTACTACAGTTTTCTGAAACCTAAGAAGATCAATGCAAAATCTATAAAGATTCATGGAATTGATATCAAAACCCTGAAAAACGCCAGGTCCTTTGTGGAAATTTCAGACGAGATAAATGAGATTTTAAAGGATACTGTCGTTGTGGGTTGCGACACGGGCTTTGATGTTGAGATTCTGAGGTATGAATTTTCGAGAATTAATAAAAAGGTGGAATTAGAATGGATAGACATAATCCAGATCGAGAAATGGCTATCCGAGAGGAGCGGTGTGAGAAGAGATTTCACAACCTTGGAGCAATTAGTGAAAAAGTATAAATTAGAGGATATCTACAGACACTCCGCATTAGCAGATGCATATCAAGCAGCCCAGATATTTCAGTTCCAGCTTAAAAAACTTTTAAGACTGAGGGTTAGGGAAAAAGAGTTATTGGATATTGGAAAAAGAAGAGAGGAAGTTGTGCCATTAAGTATTGGTTGAACGAAAATGGTATTAATCTCAAAATCCGACGCCAAGAAATTGATAAAGGAATTATTCTCCAGAGCAGACCCATCGCAGCATAAATTCAAATCGGATTTTTTGAGACATTCTGAAGCTACATACGGGATAGCAAAGGAAACCGCAATTGAGATAATTAACAACAATCCCGAGCTAAAGATAGACCCAGGTGAGGTTGCTATTGCCGGGTATCTCCACGACATCGGTCGGTTATTGAGCGTAAATCAAAGCCTTCATGAAATCAGAGGTGCTTTATATCTAAAAAAGAAAGGCTTTGAAATGCTGTCGAGGATGATAATATCTCACTTTATCGTTTATGAAGAATTTTTAGATGAAAATTATCCGGGGAGAGAGGAATTTTCTAACATAAATGCTTCACTTCTCTTACCCAAAAGTATCGAACAGCAGATTATCGTTTACTCCGATCTGTCTAACCTGGAGGGAAGAAAGATAAATTTCAGAGAGCGATTAAAGTATATAGAAAATAGACAGAAAAATAATCCACAATTTCTACGCGCATTTGAGAGAGGGAAACTGAGGATTATTAAAGTATGTACAGAAATTGAGGAACTTGTTAAACAAACCCCGAGGTCAACCACCTGAGCTTCTCCCTCATCGGCCCCTGAAATTCTGATATCGTTTTTAGAGAATCCTTGAGGAATTTTGCCTTTATCTTGGGAATATCCTTCAGATTCAACCTGTTTACATCCTTCTCCTTCCTCTTTATGTTCTCTATTTGAGTCAGGAAATGTATGGTCTTGAGGAGGTTATAGGCAACCTTTAGATTTGATGCCAACTCATTGCTTATATCCCCTTTTGTGCAGAGTTCCCCTATCCTGTCAATTGTGTTTGTATTCTTTATATCAAATTTAAGGCTTAAGATCCTGATCGGTGCAATCAGGGGTAAAAGACCCTGATTCTTTATATCCATCTCTTTCGGTTTAGAGGGAACCGAAAACCCCAAGGATACATCGAGGAGATTTGCAAATACCCTCTCATTTCTGCACAGGGTGAATAATCTTTCCCTGAGTTTATCAAAGAGTTCTTTCTCACCATAGACATGTCTCATATCCCCAAAAACTGAAAGATTTAACAAATCCTTCGCCTCAAGAGAAAATGCCCAGTGTTCCATCTTCTCTGACCAATCTTCCAATGACATCACCCAGGTATTATTTCCAACGGTATACCCCTCCGGACAATCAGAAAAGCCAATCTTTAATAAAGAGCTGTGAATTGATTTTCCCAATTCAAGGAAGTAATCCCTCTCCTGTTTTTTCTCAAATATCATGGCATTGTCCTGATCCGTCCTTAATAACTGCTCCATTCGCCCCTCACTCCCCATGACGAAGAATGAAAATTTGCATTTAGGTTTTCCAAGATTCTCAATACAGATTCTTATCACAGAGATTAGAATTTCATCATTTATCATTGAGATCATCTTTCCAATATATCCTGGATCAACACTCCCGCTGTCAAACTCCCTTGGAAGTATTTCCAGGACATATCTCTGAAATCTTTGATAGGATTTCTTTATTTCATCAATACTCTTTGCTTTAGAGAATTCCTTTAGAAAATATAAAGGACTCTTTGACAAGAAAAATGCCATATCCTTAATTGTTAGAACTCCAATTATCTTTCCATTATCCTCAACCGGTAGATGCTTTATCTTGTTTTTAAAGAATTCTATTCCCGCCTCCTCCACCCCCATATTTTTTTCTATCTTTATAATATTCTCATTCGCTATCGAACTTGCTTTTGATGATGTATCCATTCCCTGAGCTATCGCCCGTTTCATATCACCCTCCGTTATAATACCTTTTACCTCTTCATCACCCAGAAGAACATAAGTACTCCCACTTTCGCACATGAGCTTTGCAACATCTTTAATCGTTGCTGACAGTTCAGCCTTTACTATCCTTTTCTTAATTATGTCCTCAACACTAACGTTCTCCATTTCTGGGGGAATTCCCTGAGTAGTTGTATATGATTCTCGTCGAAGCCAATCTCATGGATCATGGAGGATACTCTCCCCACTTTCGACTTCCCGAAATTAAGGGCAGCACTATCCTGCTGTCTTCCAGACCAAAAGGACAGTGCTACACTTATTAAGAGTTGTAGTTCTTCTCCAATTTAGGATAAAGTAAGGGATAAAACTTCAGGAAATTATTTGATTTCAGAGGCTATAAATTATCTGAGGTAGTAGAAGATATGCATGGCATAGTAACAACCTATCTAAATATCTCAATCGCCTCCTCTTCCATGAAGTGAAGCTTTCCAGGAATAATCAGGATATGTGGCGGTTTTCCAAAATCCTCATTCAGGAGTTCCTTTGCCTTTCCCACCTTTATCTTGGTGTCATTGCCCAGCCTTGCAATTCCCATGCATAGAGAATCTTCATTGAAAATTTTCTCCTTTTTCATTTCTTCCATTTTTAAAAGTAAATCGATCCCCTCGTTCACGGTCATAAATCTTTCTTTCTCAGATCTCACATCCAAGAGCAGTAGTGTATGAAGTCCGGCCTTTAGATTTTCTTTTAGAACATCATAAGGGGTGGTTGGAAAATAGCCCTTTTCTGGAAACGCCAGTGTGGAGGTTCTTCCAAATTTATAGATCTGAAGCCCTGTTTCCCCAATTGCTGAATAGACAGATGAAGCGTGAATTATCTTGTATCCGATTCCAAGTTTTTTCGCTCTTAGAATTAGATCAATATGTGTAGTGGCAACCATGGGATCTCCAGAAACTAGTAATGCCACCTTCTTTTTCAAAGAATTCTTGAGAACATTCTCTTCTGGATTCTCCTCTATATCGGACCTTCTCAGAATCTTTATCTTCTTTTTGACCAATGACTCCAGATTCTTTAAATCCCCGCTAAAGACATTGGTGTAGAATTCTGCATACAATTCATCACAATTCCTCAGGGTTTCTAAACCCTTCAGTGAAATATCTTTTTCGTCATAGATACCTAGACCTATAAGGTAAAGCATTTTGAAAAAAATAAATATGAAATATGAACAGAGAAATTCAAGAGGAATAAAGAAATAAAAAAGAAAAATAATAACGTCTCCGAGGAGACGTTATCTTCTACAGTAGTACTTATGCATGGACGTTTGCCTTTAACCAGTTGATCAATGCATTTCCTGCAGCTACTGTGTCATCTGCTGTCCAACCGGCAACCATTACCATGTTGCCCACCTTCTTCACTACGTACTTGTCTGGTGCTGCACTTATCTCGTCCTTGCTTATGGTACACATCCCATTGACCGCTGGTCCACCAACAATAATAAGATTCTTACTGGTGTCTGCTGCTACCTCTGGAACTACCATATTGCCTACTATCGGTCTTACATCAACTGTAGTCACTGGCTCTGTAGTACCCTCACCTGCTGTTACCTCAAACTTAGATACGGTAAAGGTACAACAACCTGCCGTTATCTCCTTGCCTTCATCCGCCTTGGTTATAACAGATTCAGCTGTAGTCTCTTCCTCCACGGTTCCAATAAAGTAGGTGGCATCTACCTCATCCTGCGGATGACACAATTCAACAGCATCAACCCTGTTGTCTGAACCCCAGTCAATGGTGAACTCATCACCTCCGTCTGGTACCACGAGCATGGTGTCTAAATCCTCACCCATCTCTATTATCTCCGTACCATTGACCAAACCAGGATTCCACAGAGCAACATTTGTGTCATACTCATATCTGACATTCTCATTGTAGTCTCTGTCGGTCATGTCTACAACGACTTCACCATCTTCCACTTCGAATATCACCAGGGTATCGTCTATATCACCATCGCCATTTAAATCATCACCATCTTCATTCCTTACGTAAAACTCTAGGTCATAATCATCCGTCTCGAAGTCGTCAAAGTGTCCCACCATATCTGCATTTACACTCAACTCTAGGTCATCCGTAAAGACTATGGTGTTACCCCCATCGTCAAAGAACATAGTAATGCCAAATGGGTTAGCTGGATCATCTGCCGCTAGATAGAACAGGTCGTATGCATCCAGTTTTATTTCATCATCGTTCCCAAAGTCGTGTGGTAAATTAGTTCCAGTTTCTCCATCATCTATGGCGTCTGTCAGTGCTAATGTCCTTACAATCACCTTGCCTGTTTCGGTTTCACTTCTACCGTCATAGGCTAATGCAATATCCTCACAGTCACAGAAGGTAGTGGCGGGATCACATCCCTCTGCTGTCCCCTGATTATCTTCTGGATCACAGAATCTGACAAGGGTTGGCTTTAACTTACTCCCTCTTATCACTGGGTCTAAGGTTACTTTCACTTCATCATCTGTTTCCCCCGTGTCATGATCCTTCTTTTCATACTTTTCATATCTCCAGATCTTGCCATTTGCGAAGAACAGATCATTCTTGCTGAATGGTCCCTCGTCCAGTCTTACATTATCGTATCTGTTATTATCCTCACCTGTAAGGCTCATCACTAACTGGTATTTGGCACCTCCTTTATCTAGCACAATGTTACCCTCTCCATCACCAGAGCAGGGGCTTTCTCTGAAATCGTTGGTCATAAAGCCCTTGAAGGTCAACCTGAAGTTGTTCGGGAATAACAAAGATTCATCTTTTTCCAATGCTTCGTCTCCATCCAATGTTTTCTCGTAGACTATCTCTATCTTCTCCAGAACCTTATCCTCTTCATCCACATTATCATATTCGGATATCTCGCAATCGGTGAGATAATCACTTGCATCTGGGTTACAAGAGCCTACGAATTCATCAAAATGTACCTCCCAGTCTTTTTTCACTTCTCCTCCTATCTCTAGGTCTTCGCCATCCTCTAAGACTACCTGAGTGCTCAGATCATAGACGATTATAGACGCACTCTGCAATGCGGCTGCCTCTTCGGCATAAACACCTGCTATCTCTAAGTCATCTATAACACCATTGGCCATTCTGGATATCTGTACTTGAACCACTGTTCCATCTGGCTTTTCTACATCCAAGAGGATACCGGCTACTGTATATTCTGCAGCATATATCAGATGGTCAATCTTAAACTTGTAGCCATTATACTCTGCAGTAAATCCTTCACTGGTTACACCATCAAGAACCTTGCCCTTACAAAGGTATATCTTACTGGTCCCTTCTATATCCTTAACATAATACTCCTCACCGAAGAGTATTATTTTACCCCTGTATTCGAAGTCTACTGTCTCATCGCCATCATTCAATTTTTCCATGGGGATATAGCCCGTTTTTACGGTATACTTAATAGCATCTTTATCTATAGCCATCTTAACGCTCTCTGAGTCATCATCGTCCACACCGGTTTCATAGTAGTGTATCTTGTCGTTATCAATGGTTATGATTTCTTTCATATCGTGGGTTGGGTTTTCCAAGCCCTCCATACAAAGGTTCTCACAGAATAGGCAGTGTACATTACCGTATGTGCCTGTCATCAGAAGTCCTGCCTCAACCCTCGTTTGTTTGTCACATTCCAGTGTATAGGATGTGAAATCCCCCTTCTCATAATTCTTTTCTCCACCATCAAAGTAGAAACCCTCATCTTCATCGTAGAACTCTGTTGCAGCCTCTTCTATCTCTGTATCCTGCTGGTAATCACCTATCGCTCCTCTTGCAGCGGTTGTTATCACAACCTGCCCTTCGGGTACATATGTTGGACCCGTCGGGGTTACCGTCTTGGTCATATATGCAAGATTCCCCACGGTAGCAGCTATGTTTCCTGCAGCAACTGCATCTGTAGCCATTCCCTTTTCTCCAACCACTATCTGCACAATTGGGTTGAAGTTTGCATCATAGAAGAAGCCCTTCGTAAGCCCCGTACTATCCAATCCAGCAATTACCGGGGCCGAAAGAGCCGCCCCCAACATCGCGGTTCCAGCTACAATGGAACCAATCTTTTTTATATCCATACTTTTCATTTTGTCTTTTTTTATTTACCTCCTTTTTTCCTTTTTTATATTTTTTATAATTATTTTAGGATAAACTATTATTTATAACTTGGGATGGACGGAGAGCGAACAATTAGAAATAAACGTTCCTAAGGTCTTTATTTTTGATAAGAACGTTCTTACAGCCATTTCTTTGAAAAAAAGTGCTGACGGAAAGAAATGGAATTTACTTCGCAAATTTAATATATGTTAAATTATGGTGGGTTACGAAGCAACCCGCCGTTTCGCCAGCCTTTCTCAAAGGCTGTTTCACTCAAAAACCCAATCTTTAAGCCTTATCCAGTTAGTTCTACCTTCTTTCTTCCTTTCTATTATATTACGCTTCTCTAATCTTCTCATTGTATCAGAAAGGGATGATTTGGGTATCCCAGTACTTTTATAGATATAGGCCTGGGTTATTTCCCCCTCGGATTCTTCTAACATTTTAACGATCTTCTTTTCATTCTCATCCAGCATGTTTATGATAGATGTCTTAATCCTTGTGGATCCTCCCTCCTTTGGTTCCCCTTTAATCTTTTCCCCAACAATCTCTTCTTTCTTGGATTTTTTTCTCTGGAAAATGAAGAGCAGGGCTATAATTATAAAGATGAGAATTATAGCCAGACCAATTATGGATTTATCCATATCGAAAACTTGTGCAGGCAATGTAGTGGTAGTGGTGGTAGTAGTCGATCTGGGGATAATGGGGCCTGGCACCCCAATTTTATAATCAAACCCGAAATGGAAATCCTTGATCTGGGGATAAACCCATAGTTCAGAGTCACTAATGGGGGTCCAATAAAGATCCCTGGGCTCCATTGAGATTATCCTTGTATCACTTGGAAACTCTATCTTTATAATTGTATGCCTGGGTGTAGCAGTAGTTGAGAATTCTATATTCCATATATCACCAGATTTTGCCGTAAGTTGTTGTGTATTATATCTTATGATAACCCTCTCCTTCATCTTTTCATTAGATTTTTCTAAAAAGAAGGTTATCAGTTGTTTATCATCCTTCTGTGTGGATTCATATGATATTTCATTTCCCTTAGAATCAGAAACTATAAGTCCTTGAACGTTCACTGGGATTAGTATTGCTATCCTGTCACCCCTCTGAACAATTAATTCCTCACTAACGGAGACTAAACCGCTCTGGTCGATTGTCATATTAACAGAATCAATCTGGATTATTCCAGATTCCAGGCCAGAAATCTGGGTTATATTCTCCTCACTCGTTACCGTAATTGAGAATAATAGCAGCAAAAACGATATTGATAAAATCTTGAGGTTCATCTTTATGTGTCTTTGTTTTATGTATATAATTTGAATTTTGATATAAATACCCATTATACATTATCTACCTGTTATTGACATTAGCTCCTTTGAGCATTTCCTCATATATGGCCATTCTTTCCTCATCCTTTAGGAGCGATAAAATCTTAGAAGAGAATGTCTGGCTTAATTCGCTTACATCCGCGAGGATGGATTGCATCTCATCAAGGTTTAGTTTTACAGAATCCGGCTCTATAATCTCCATGGCAGAGGGACCATATCGCATTACCACGTTTACGAACCATCTGAAGTCCCTGAGAAGGAGCTTTACCTCAACGACTCCCGAGAAGAATTCACCCTCTTTATCCTTTTCAAGTTCATAAAATTTCACATTAAGTAGCTTGACGGGGTCTTCATTTGCCAGAGAATCAAAGATTGTCCGTTCCAAAGCCTTTTGACATGCGTCCTTGTCATTCCCCTGAACCTCAATGAAGATCCTTGCGAGTATTGAGCCCTCCCTCAGATACCTCTCTACGTCAAGATCCTCATTAAAGTTTTTTTCCAGAATAGGTTTCTCTGACATTTTGAGATTTATCTATGGAATTTCATTGTTAAATATATCATAAATGGTCTGTAAATGTCGCCAAAAATGAATCTACTCTCTGAGATAACCCTGAGGTGGTATGATGATAGCAGCTTGATGCTGGAGGATAGAAGGGAACTGGTAGAACTTTTTTTGGATTCACTCGGTGTAAGCAGGGATGTGGCTTCAGATGTATTTGAGGTCCTGCTTTTAGCAAAGGCAAAGAATATCTCTCTGACATCGAATCAGATAAAGAAGGAGATTATAGATCTCAGAAATAAAAGAAATCGAGATCCAGATGAGGGACTCTCTCTGAGGAATATACAACTCTGGTTGAGATTCTTCCGTATGCTGGGAATGGTAGAAAAAATAGGGGGTAGATACCTCTTTAGGGGAAATAAAAAACCAAGTTCCGTGTTTAGAGAAAATGTAAAACCAGAGGTTATCGATAAGAGTTCAGAATATCTGTGCAGAATTCTTGAAGAATTGGAGGATCGATATGGGATTGGTTGAGAGGAGATTGAGAGGAATAAGATGATGTGTTCTCGTTGTAACAAAAAGGCTGTTATTGAATTAAAATACTCGGGTGAATTTCTGTGCAAATCCTGTTTCTTGGAATTATTTGAAAAAAGAGTAAGAAGAACCATCAGGATAAATAAACTGCTCAAGAATACCGACAAGACCGCGGTCGCACTTTCTGGAGGCAAGGACTCTGCAGTAGTTCTTTACATACTAAATGAACTTTCTAAGAAGGCTCCAAAATCCGAGTTAATTGCCATAACTATCGATCAGGGAATTGAAAGACTCCAGAAAAGTGGCTTAAATGCCGCCAAGTCTCTGTGCAAGAAACTGGGGGTTGAACATTATATATATTCCTTTTGGGAGGAATTTGGAACAACACTTGATGAGATTGTAGAGGGATCCAAGAAGCTTGAAAATCCTGCTCCAGCATGCAGTTACTGTGGTGTTCTCAGGAGAAAATTGCTGAATGAAAAAGCCAGAGAGTTGGGGGTTACAAAGATTGCCACGGGACACAACCTTGACGATGAAATACAGACTGCAATGATGAATTTCATTCGCGGCGATCTGGACAGGATAGCGAGGATGGGTCCTTTGGTTGGTGTAATAAAGGATAAGAATTTTATCCCCAGAATAAAGCCATTGAGGGAATGTCCCGAAAATGAGGTGGAACTCTATGCACGGTTAAAAGAACTAAAATTTCAATCTGTAAGATGTCCCTATTCGGAGGATGCCTTCAGGAGAACGGTCAGGGAGGTTATAGATAGAATTGAAGAAAGACACCCCGGAAGCAAGTTTCAGATTCTTAAATCAACAGATAGATTGATTAAAACCCTCAGAAAAAAGAGATTTGGAAAGATTGGAAAATGCAAGATCTGTGGTAACCCCACATCTGGTGAAATCTGCAAATTCTGTGAGATAAAGGGTGAATTGGGGTTGGAATGATTATCTGTAATAGCTTGGCGCCATCAGCATTCCTGAAAAGTTTGACATAGCTCCCCCAATCAGGAACATCATTGCAGATAACATGAGCATCATGAGGAACATAATAATACCAAACATTAAGCCAACGATGGCACCTGATCTGTAAATGCTAATCTGTTCTATATCCGCCAATAAATCGAACGTGAATGCCATTATGAGATACACTAAAGGCATGAAAATGAGATATGCCACACCCATTATCAGATACATCAAAGCCATAACAACACCAAAACCACCTGGGCCTGAGATTGCAAAAACCAATAACATGGGTGTATAAATAGCTACCATTAGTAGTACCATAAGTATCAGATAAGAACTTCCAACTATCCCAAGGATGCCGCATTCTTCACTAAAACCCCCTTTTCCTTTCAGTAACATGGAGGCAACTTTTAGGAATATTGTCAAAATTAAGAGGAGGATTATCATCAATATGGGAAATGCTATTACGAAGATACCAAACATTATCAATAAACCAATACCCATACTCATTACTTTAGTAGTAAGTGGAGCACCTAAAGAAAATCCGAGCAGAATGGCGAGGATTGTTGAAATTATAAAAGCTATGAGGCCTATCAAGAAACTGCAAAATCCAAAAGAAGCCACCCCATCAATCCAGCTTGGTTTTTCCTTCTTCAAAGAGGCTGCGGTCTCTTCGGGTTTCAAAAAGATCTCGAACCATATCCTGGGCCATTTAAAGAGATCTGCCATTTTAATAATAATTATGGGGATATATAATAAATATGCCATAATTAAGTTATTCCAATTCCATCTTAATCTTCTCGGCAGTTCTCTCTCCCAGTAATGGAGTCAATCTTCTCACAGAGGCATTTTTTAGATCACCCGGTTTCTTAAATCCAGCATTCCATAGCCTTCTTGCCCTCACCCTCCCTATCCCTTTTATCATTACCAGTGGGATTAACTCCTCTTTTACACCATGTCTGATTCGCATCTCCAATTTTTTCAGTTCCTTTACCGACCTGTTAAGTCCCAGAATCTTAGATATCTCGGA
>Ga0190362_1000032_pt1 | contig 17469 bp, 13 predicted proteins | sample 48721856_MG_FD_163437 | JGI IMG/M metagenome (GOLD analysis project Ga0190362, IMG submission 163437) | Hydrothermal vent microbial mat bacterial communities from Southern Trench, Guaymas Basin, Mexico - 4872-18-5-6_MG | ecosystem: Environmental > Aquatic > Marine > Hydrothermal vents >...
TATTAATACACTGATGCGTTGTGGCAGACCTTCGGTCTGACACACACCCGAGCTTTACTCGGCTGTGTCCTTATGAGTACTAATGACGCCTTGATTTAAGTTTAGCGTATCACTGACGTTTAACATAGTGAATTCCCACATATTTTTAAGTTCTAAATCAGATATTTGATGAAAAGGAATTAAGTTTTATTTAATAATCGGTGGGGGAACGTGAAGGCAGTAATTCCAGCAGCGGGTTTAGGAACGAGATTTTTACCGGCAACAAAGGCGCAGCCAAAGGAAATGCTGCCAATAGTTGATAAGCCCACCATCCAATTTGTGGTAGAAGAAGCCATAAATTCTGGAATAGATGATATTCTCATTATAACCGGAAGGGGAAAGAGAGCCATAGAGGACCACTTTGACAGATCCTTTGAACTGGAGGAGGCACTTAAAGAGCAGGGGAAAACAGATCTGTTAAAGGAGGTTGTAGATATTTCTGAACTGGCAGATATCCACTACCTGAGACAAAAAGAGAGAAAGGGACTCGGTCATGCGATCTACTGCGCCAGAAATCATGTGGGCGATGAGCCGTTTGCGGTCCTTCTTGGAGACACCATCGTTGAATCTGAAATTCCATGTACCAAGCAATTAATGAATTTTTATCAGAAATATGAAGGATCTATGATAGCGGTTGAAGAAGTTCAAGAGGAAAAGATAAGTAGCTATGGAATTATCGATCCCGAAGTTATTGATGATAATGATAATAATGTTTATTTAGTAAAGAACCTGGTGGAGAAACCTAAAGTGGAGGAAGCACCCTCTAATCTGGGAATAATTGGTAGATACATTTTAACCCCAGCGATATTCGATATTCTTGAGAAGACTAAGCCAGGTAAAGGTAACGAGATCCAACTTACCGATGCCCTGAATACTTTAAGGAAAAAGAAGAAGGTATATGCCTGCAAATTCTCTGGAAAGAGGTATGACATAGGGAACAAACTTGATTATTTGAAGACATGTATAGAATATGGTTTAGAAAATAGGGAGATCGGTGAAAAACTTTGGGAATATCTGAGGAATTTAAGCATCAGTGATTTAAATGACTAAGGTTCTGGTAACTGGTGGCTTGGGATTTATTGGATCTCACATCGTGGATTTGTTAATTGAGAAAGATTATGAAGTTGTCATAGTGGACGATATCTCTACCGGTTCCAAGGAAAATTTGAATAAAGATGCCAAATTTTATAAAACAGACATCTGCGATCCAGATTTGAAGGGTATATTTGAAAAAGAAAAAATAGAGTTTGTTCTGCATCAGGTGGCGCAAGTGAATGTCAGAAGATCCGTTTCTGATCCAAGATTTGATGCCGAGGTGAATATCCTTGGCTCTATCAACCTTTTGGAATGCTGTAGGGAATTTGATGTGAAAAAGATAGTTTATGCATCTTCCGGGGGTGCTGTTTATGGAGAACCACAGTATCTCCCAGTAGATGAGGAACATCCAATCAGACCATTATGCCCATATGGTGCTTCAAAATATTCTGTTGAGAATTATCTCTTCATATACTGGAAGAATTTTAATCTGGATTACGCCACTCTGAGATATTCAAATGTATATGGTCCGAGACAGGATCCGTTTGGGGAGGCCGGTGTTGTTGCTATCTTTACAGATAAATTACTCAGAAATAAAAGCCCAGTAATCTTTGGTGATGGTAACCAGACCAGGGATTTTGTTTATGTCGAGGATGTGGTAAATGCCAATCTCATTGCCATGAAAAAAGAAACACGGAGTAAAGAATTTAACATAGGTACCGGAATAGAAACCTCTGTGAATGATATCTATGAAAGATTAAAGAAAATTACAAATTCCAATGCCTCCGCCGTTCATGGTGATCCCGTTTTGGGGGAGGTTAGAAGAATCTGCTTGGATATAAAACTGGCACAAAAGGAACTGGGCTGGAAGCCACAAATAAATCTTGATGAAGGTTTAAGGAAGACCGTTGAATGGTTCAAAAAGAAGAAATGGGGTTGAGGGTTAAATAATGCATCTTATCTGTCCCAGATGCAGTAGCGGTTCTGATACTTGCAATGATTTCGATTTCTGCAATAGCTCAATTCAGAGAGTTTTTTGTTTCCCCAAAATTGACTCAAGATCTAGAAATTGATCGTGTATTGTTATTGTATAATCCCCTTTTGATAACAATTTATTCAGATCAAAAAATCTGGGCCCCTTTTTGTAGAATTTTATGGCAATGTACGCATTTCCATTGCAGATGCCAGAAAATTTTTTCAACGCCAGGATATCTTTTTTCAGACTCAGCCTGTCCTTCTTTGTGGTTTTACATTCAACAATGATTATTTTATTATCTTTAATTCCAATCACATCTGGTACCGGAAAGGAGGTAGTTCCAGAACCGGCTGCACGCATAGATGCCCAACCGTGTTCCCAAAATTTTGCAACCAATTCCCTTTCAAAATTTGCACCTTTCTCATAGCGGGTCATTTTTGGAGTGATGGCTTAACATGCAATCTATTGCTTCTTTTGCCTTCATTGAAATTTCTTCTGGAACCCTTACCTCATATTTCAGTTCTTTAAGGGAATCTCTCACCTTTTCCAATGTAATCATTTTCATGGCCGGGCAGGTTGCTATTTCAGATGCAGCATAGAATTTCTTTCCTGGAATTTCCCTCTTCAGTCTGTGGATTATCCCATTCTCCGTTCCGATAATAAACTCTTTTGAATTAGATTTTTTACAGTATTCAAGCATTCCCTCTGTAGATGCGATATGTGTTGCCATTTCCTGAACCTCGGGTATTACCTCGGGATGGACAACCAACTCGGCATTGGGATATTTCTTCAGAGAATTAAGAAAATCATCCTTGGAAAGTTGATGATGAGTGGGACAAACACCATCCTCCGGAACTGGAATTATCCTCTTTTTAGTCCTCTTTTCTACAAAATATGCCAGATTCTTATCTGGTCCAAATAATATTGTATCAGAATTCATGGCATTAATCGTTTCAGGTGCATTTGCAGATGTACATATACAGTCTGCCTCTGTCTTGGTTTCTGCCGTGCTATTTATATACAGGACCGTTTCAGCATTGGGATATTTTTCCTTCGCTACTTTGATATCCCCTACCTTTAGCATCATTGCCATGGGACATATTGCACTCTTATCTGGAATCAGAACAGTTTTATCTGGATTTAGTATAGAGGCGGTCTCTGCCATAAAATCCACACCGCAGAAAACAATTACCTCCGCTTTAGTATCTATTGCCTCCCTACTTAGGCCAAGAGAATCACCTACAAAATCTGCGATATCCTGAATCTCTGGCCTTTGATAATTATGAGCTAGGATTATTGCATTTCTCTCCTTTTTTAGTTCTAATATCTCATTTATCAGATTTTTCATTTTTCATGCATATACTTTATACATTATTATACATTAAGTAATTTTAGTAAGATAAACAAAAAGAATGAAAACTAAGGTAGTCATAGGGGTTTGTGGGAGTGTAGCAGCGATTGAGATTCCAAGACTGATAAGGAGATTAAGAAGAAAAGGTATAGAAGTAGAATGTGTAATGTCGGAGGCTGCTAGAAAGATAATTCATCCAAATGTCTTGGAATGGGCATCTGGAAATAGAACAATTACTGAGATTACAGGAAAGGTGGAACATGTCAGGCTCTGTGGAGTGGATGGAGAAGCCAATCTCCTTCTCATCTGTCCAGCTACATCAAATACTATCTCAAAGATAGCTCATGGTATTGATGATACAGCAGTAACGACGTTCGCATCCACCGCAATGGGTTCCGGGATGAAAATAATTTTAACGCCGGCGATGCATTTTTCTATGTATAGAAATCCATTTATTGCCGAGAGTATAGAAAGATTAAAGAAAAATGGTATTTTGATAATTGAACCTAGAATTGAGGAGAACAAGGCAAAATTACCCGATATAGATGAAATTTTAAAGAAGGTTCTTGAAGAATTAAAACAAAATGAAAAAATTAACCCTAAATCAAGGCAGATTCCTGGTTAAATATGCGAGAGGGATAATTGAATCGCATTTTGGTGCTGAAATTCCAGAGATCCCCAAGGGGATGCGGCATTTGATGGATATGGAGCAGGGGGTTTTTGTAGTACTTAGGATACATCCCTATAATGACATTAGAGGATGTATGGGTTATGCAGAATCTGCTATACCCTTAAGAAGAGCTGTACCTGAAGTAGCATTGTCTGCAGCTTTGAGGGACCATAGATTCCCACCCGTAAGAAAAAGCGAATTGAAAAGCCTAATTGTGGAGGTCTCTATATTGACGGAACCCGATCCCATTAAAGTAGATGATCCCGAGGATTATCCCAAGAATATTACGATTGGACGGGATGGTCTCATAATACAAAAAGGACCCCGCAAGGGATTACTATTGCCACAATTTTCTGTAGAGCGTGGATGGAATTCTAGGGAATTTCTATCCAGAACCTGTATGAGGGGTGGCTTTGATCCATATTCTTGGCTTAAGGACGATATGACTATATATAAATTCAATGCCCAGATATTCACGGAGATAGAACCAGGAGGAGATGTGATAGAGAGGGATATCTCAAAGAAAAAGATCAGGAAGAAGGGAGTGAAGATGGTTAAGAAGAAAAGAAAGGGGATGGTTAAAAAGAAGCGGAAATAGAATTAGACTCTTCAGTCTAATATCTTCGCATTCTTCTCAGTTTATGATTTATTCAACACACTAAAACAACAACATTTTTATTCTAAAATTCATATTACAAATTATATCAATTATATCTATATCCAAAATTTCATAGAAAACTGAGAATGAATATCATAGAATTAAAGAATGCTATCCTAAGGGATATAAAATATTTTATATCAACATTTAGTGATCTAATAAAGCTTTATCCCGGTAATATCGATCCCATCTTTAGGAATCTGAAACCAAAACCTTTAGGTTTTCTCAGAGTCTATCTGATTATCATAGCAATTCCATTATTCCTTGGTTATTACTTCCATTTTGCTCATTATCAAACTAATCCATACTCTACTGAGAATTCACTTAAATTGGCTTTTATTTATTATTTAATTGCAATATCCCTGCCAATGATAATCTCATATATATTGTACCTATTTGATGTGCGCTTAGTAAAAAGGAGGGTGAGTTATCCCGAGACCCTTACGCTTTTTGCATATGCATTTAGTTTTGGTTTATTGTGTGGAATCTTTAGAACATTCAATGAAACATGGGTCTTGCATATACTGACAATAATGTACAGTATTTATCTAATTTATGCAGCACTGGGAGCGAGATTTGGATACGAAAGGATAATACTACCTTTTATATTCCTAATGCTCTCGGGTGGCGTAGCAACGATGATCCTCTTCAGATTATTAGTATTCTTCTTAGGAGTTCCATCTGAATACTGGAGATTCACTTTCTTTTGATGTTGCAGACCCATGGTCTGACGCACCAGACCGAAGGTCGGTTCTGTCAAAATTTCTAAAGCACGGGACATTAGACTCGGCAATTTCCGATGCGGGGGACGAGGTTCGAACTCGCGAAGGCCTACGCCACTAGGTCTCTTCCCTGTCGATCAGTCTCTGCTCAAAGACCTCACAGATCCTAAGCCTAGCCCCTTTGACCACTCGGGCACCCCCGCTTCAATTAATATATGTATTTTACAGTAAAATACAGTAAATATAAGTTTAGTATGTTGGTTCTGTTAAAATATCCTCCTAGGACCTCTACCTCTGGCAACTCTGGCATTTTTACCTTTCTCCATATAAATTAAATAGTGGTTAAAATAATGGCCAACTATATTGGAACCTCTGGTTGGAGTTATGATCACTGGCGCGGACTCTTTTATCCAGAGGAATTGAGTAAGGGAAAATGGCTTGAATTCTATGTGGAAAAATTTGACACCGCAGAATTAAATTCCAGTTTCTATAGACTTCCAAAGAGGAAGACCTTTGAGAATTGGAGAAAAAGAACCCCTAAGAATTTTATTTTCTCGGTAAAAATGAGTCGTTATATCTCTCATGTCAAAAGACTCTTGGATCCTGAAGAATCTTTATCCAGATTCTTTGAAGCGGTGAGTGCATTGAAGGAAAAATGTGGTCCAATCCTCATACAACTACCTCCAGGTTTGAAATTTGATGAGGATAGATTAAAAAATTTTTTAGAATTGTTGACTCGGGATTACAGGGGATATAGATTTACCATGGAGTGCAGAAATGAAACCTGGTTTCAGGATCCAGTATATGAAATTTTTAGAAAGTACAATATAGCTCTATGTCTTGCAGACACACCAATGTATCCGTATGCAGAGGAGATCACCTCAAATTTTGTCTATATTCGTTTGCATGGTCATGAGCGATTATATGCTTCCAATTATAGTGATCGGCAATTGGATGAATTGGCAGAAAAGATAAGGAAATGGAATAAAAAGGACATGGATGTGTATGTCTATTTTGACAATGATGCAAATGCATATGCACCTAAAAATGCCCTGAGATTGAAGGAGATTTTGTCAAATTTTGTCAAAATAGAATAAAATAGCAATCTTTTTATAGGTATATGTACTAAGATTTAATGATATGAAAAAAGGCTATGTCTTAACATTAGATGCGATACTGGCATTAATACTGGTTATGACAATCTTCCTGATAGTTCTCGGAATCCAGAGCTCTATAAAAAGTACAGAAAAAACAGAATTCAAAAGAATTCACTATATCTCTGAGGATGCCATTGAGGTTTTAAACAAGAGAGGCGTCTTGGATCAGATATGTACGGAATGGGCATTAGCAGATAACAATGAGAGTTCACCACACTGGATAAATGCCGGGAATATTGCCAGAGAATACCTCTCAGAAATCATTCCAGACAGGATGGGCTATAAGCTACTTATAGATGGTAGAGAGATATGCAATGACACCAGAATTCCAGAAAATGAGGCCAAGGTAAAGACACATTCTATTAGGATACTTACCGGATATTTGGCGGGGGCGCCTCCAAAAGAATATGTGGCAAGAGCAGGTTTAAGTAACATAAGGGGAAAGAAAACATCATCCTATGTCTACTTTGGCGGTTATGAGGGGGATGGGAATATTACTAAGAAGATAACACTGCCAGGAGATGCAAATGTAATTGGGGCATTTATGGAACTTAATGCTGGGAATGACTTTGATCTTTATGTAAATGGAAACCCCTGTGGTTCCTATACACCATCATCTGGGAATATCAGTGCAGACAACTGGACACTTCCCTGCGCTAGTGATTTTATTCCGGGTGAGAATACAATAGAAATAAAATTTCCTGAATTTAATAACAGCTTTATTGGTGGTGGCTATATCAGGGTTGATTATACTACGGCGGTTTATGACACAATCTCGGATCAAAGTATTTACCAATTTCCTGGAATTAAGGGAATAATAAATCTTTATTCATCGTTCTATGTCCCTGGAATGTTGAATTCAATGGAGGCATATCTTCATTACAAGAATAATATAAGCATTAATAATACCGGAGTAGAAGTATACATAAACATTGGTGATAAAGAGGTTTATAGAAGTAATGAATTGGGAGAAATTGAAAAAACACTAGATGATATAAACTTCACAAATAAGGGATTAAATTATACTAAATTAAGTTCAAAAACCGTTCCAATTAGATGGGGTACAGAAACCGTTGCACTAATTGGTGAGGGAGGAAATGCGGATGTGGTTCTGATTACTGACCTTTCTGGGAGTATGAAATACAATATTACCAGCGAGGGAGATCCATCTAATGATACCACGTGGGGTATAAACCGGAGTTGTAATGATCCCAAACTATATAATAGAAGCACAAGAAGGATCTCTCTTGCAAAATGCCTAGATAAGGAGTTTATTGATATAATTATGAATGTTACTGGCAATAGAATGGGGTTGGTAGGATTTTCCAATAATGCTGATGTATACATAAATCTAACATCCAATAAGACAGAACTTATAGAAGATGTTGAGAATTATCCGGATGATCCAAAAGGAGGTACATGCATCTGTTGTGCCATAAATAGGGCATATGAAATATTGACTGGATCTAATATGACTCTTGCTCTGTTGCCAAGAAATAGTGAATGGTTATACAATACTCTATACCCATCAGGTCAGCCACCAGAAATAGATGGAGATAATTGGACATCCATCAACTATAATGATTCATCATGGAATAATGGAACCGCCATCTTGGGTTTTGAGAATATACCATACACACCAAATATCAACACAGATATAGGAAATAATCTACTTAATTTTGTTAAGAATTATAACGCATCTCAATATTCGATAATTTCTGGAACTAAAGTTGGCGGTTCATTGAGCGATACCCATGAAGTGGGCGGCGGTACTCTTGATATAGAAAGCACAGAAACATTCTCTGGGATAACGAACTATTATGAGGAGGATGATGCATATAGTGAAACCTTCAGTACAAGCTATCAAGACAAAATAAGTTTAACTGTATCAGAAAGCGGTGATTACTTAGTAATTGCAAGCGCTCTGGTGTCAGGAATAACAACAACCACCTCCTCAACCACATCAACATCAACAACATCAACCAGCACAACATCAACTTCCACTTCAACCACATCCACATCCACTACAACATCAACCTCAACATCAACCACATCCACCAGCACAACATCAACCACATCAACATCAACAACATCAACCAGCACAACATCAACTTCCACTTCAACCACATCCACATCCACTACAACATCAACCTCAACATCAACCACATCAACCAGCACAACATCAACCACATCAACATCAACCACATCAACCAGCACAACATCAACTTCCACTTCAACCACATCCACATCCACTACAACATCAACCTCAACATCAACCACATCCACCAGTACCTCCTCAACAACATCCACATCCACTACAACCTCCACCTCAACAACTAGTACCACAACAACAACACTACCATCATGTGATAATTCTTTTTGTGCCCCCGAGCTTAGCGCAGGTTGTGGAACTATAGCTTGGTGTATTATTGATATAGGTGGAACACCCCACTCTGGTACAACTTGTGATAACCTTGGACAGATATGTTGCTGTTATTCGGCATGTACAAATGTTAGACTTCTAATAAATGGAACAGAAGAATCAAAAGCCACATTCGAACCTCTAAGTTTAAATGATTGGTATGTCTTTGGGGGGCATAAACCCATTCACTTGGATGCCGGGGATGAGATAAAGATTCAATATTCTGCTCCAGAAAATCCACCGGCAAAGATTAAAGATACCAGGGCGATAGCATGGAAGGTTGATGTAGGTGACTATGATACTGTCATGGATGAAGGAGAGGATACAACGACATCCATGGCTCCAGTAACCAAGGTATGGAAAAATTTCAACCTCGATGGTGGAGATTATCTCCTCATTGCCAGTGCGGATGTCACTGGGACAAGTACTGACAGCTCTGTACTGGTACATACCTCAATTGACGGCGTCTCACAGGGTGATTTCTCAAGAGAGCCAACTATTGCTAATGAGTATTACAGCTATATAATGCACAGGAAGATATCCCTACCTGCCGGTCTTCATAACATAAGTATAGAATTCTGGAGCAGTGATGGAACCACAGTCAAGATAAAAAATGCAAGGATTACAGTAGTAAAACTTCAATCTGGAATGTTTGAATATGCAAAGAGTGAAACAGGGAGTTCATCAAGTTCAGCATCTTACGACGACAAGGTTAAACTTCAGATTACACCATCCTCTCCTGGAGAGTATCTTATAATCGCATCAGCATTAGTAAAGCATGGCTGTTGTTGCGATGCTCTTCTATACTCTAGATTGAACATAGACGATACAGACTATACAGAACAGGTATACAGATATAAGGATTGCTCAGATAAAATCCCATTCTTTGCTATTAAAAAGGTTAATTTTACCTCTTCTGTGCATAATATAAAAATTCAATACTATAAAGAAGGTGGTCATACTGCATACATAGAAAAGGCCAGAATTATTGCAATAAGACTCTCTCCAGAATACTCCGGAATTGGAATCACTGCAAATTCCACAAATGTTTCCTATCAGGGAAAATTACGGTCGATAAACGCTACCGTTAGATTCAAGTCGAATGTATCTACCTTTTATCAACTAATGATCTACAACTTTAACACAAGTATGTGGGAATCAGGTGGCTGTGATGGAAAAACCGTTACAGAAGATAAATGGGAAGAATTCTGGTGTCATAAGATGAGTAATCCAGAGAATTATATCTCTCCGGAGGATAAGAAGATAAGGGTGGCATTCGGCACATTAGACACGGGACTTGTTGGTGAGTGGAAGTTTGATGAAGGTTCTGGCGATACTGCTCATGATTCTTCTGGCCATGGGAATGATGGAACTCGTTATAATTTTGCTAATGGATGGGTGAGTGGGAAGTATGGAAATGCTCTGGAATTTGATGGGAGTGATGATTATGTTAGTGTTGATGATAATGATCAACAATTGGCCCTTGATGCTTTTACTTTTGAGGCGTGGATAAAGGTTCTGAGTGGATGGAGTAACTATGATAGGATTGTGAGCAAGAAAGGAAGTTTGAGTTGGAATGCGGCATCAGGCTGGAGTTTGGAAATTAATACTGGAGGTATGATGACATTCTTGGGAAGCGGTGGCACATATGGAGATAGACTTTCAATGGGATGGCAACAAGACACATGGCATCACGTTGCAATTACAAAGGAAGCTGGAGCTACTGTAGTGAAGGGATATTTAGATGGACAATACAAAGATGACCAATCTTGTAACACTATTTCGCCAAATACGCAGCCTTTAACTCTAGCGTTTTATCCTAACGAAAATAGTTATACTCCTATTATAATAGACCAAGTCCGCATCTACAACAGATCTCTATCACCAGAGGAAATCAAGGCAAGTTATGAGACTGGTAGTGCACAGATCAAAAATTTAAACATAAAACCACAGTCTCAGCCAGTAAAGGCGGAGATCGACTTCATTCAGTTTTATGTAAATTCAGCAAGTGGCAATTATTACTTCAGGAAGAAATTTACCATAGAGGATTTGAGCAAGATAAATAACACAAGAATTCATGTACTCTCCGATGACAGGGCAGAGATCTATCTCAATGGCAATTTAGTTGATAATGATACTTCAAAACATAATGCCAAATACTGGAATAGGGAAATAGATATTAATCCAAATTATCTTAATAGCGGGGATAATATAATTGCTGTGAAATTACATAATTACGACAGCATGAGTGCTAAATTTGATCTGGAATTAACTGCCTTATCAGAGAGGAAGGGATTCATTGTAGTGATGAGCGATGGCATTGCAGGAAGACATTGTGGAAATTGTACTTATGGTGGGGATTGTAACTGCACTGGAACATGTGGAAATACATCTGGAACCCTCGAATGTGGTGGGCTAATGAGTGATTGTAATGGCAATCAATGTGACACAGCAATAAACGATGCCATCTGCAGTTCATCTATGGTGCATAATATATCGGGTACTATTGTGTATTCAATTGGAATTGGTCCCATTACTGTAGGTTGTCCAAATGCTCAGAGGACTATGCAGTACATTGCTAATTGTGGGGGTGGTAAGTATTGTGGTAGTGCTAATCCCGAGGAGGTAAGAGAATGCTATATTGAAATTGCAAGGGATATATTAAAAATTACACACAAGGCACAAACCTTGGAGGTAGCCGGGAATATTTCCTTAGATAATATCCTCTATCCAGATTCTTATATAAAGCTTTATTATTCTCCGATAACGGCTCTGGAGTATGGAGAGGTTTCATTGACATTTGAAAGCCAAGCATTTGACAATAACATAACTACTGGAAACTTTACCATACCCAATGGTACTAGACCCGTAGATGCCATTATTACCTCATACTCTGCAGCATACTGGACAGATAGGTTAAATGTGAGTAATGCTACCGGCAACTGGAAGAAGGTCTACTGGCTTGGCGATTATGGAACTGATTATATACCCTTGGGGGACCCTTACATAGTTCATATACCTGCAAATCTTTTAAGTGTGGGAATAAACAATGTAAGAATTGCTACTGGAGTTACCCCAATGGATTGTAGGGGAGGCTCACCAGATGACAAAGCAATCTATACTATAGCAATGGAGACATCTATTGGATATGGAAAACCCATGCCAAAAAGAGAAGGCTGTAACTGGTTGGTAGAATTCTCTGACAATTCCACCTCTACAATTTCAGTACCCTCTGGTTACACTGGAAGTGAAAATTGTAACTACACCAATGGTAGTATAAGTTATAACAATCAAAGTGCTATTAATGATGCAATCTACCGCCTCTTTAAGCAGCTGGATGTTTCTCCAAGAGATGGAAGATTAGATATAAAGTTTAATCCAGAACATATTAAAGCAGATGTATCATTAGTAGGCGGCGTTAGATCACTCTGGGGCCCAACAGAAGTGAAATTGGTAGTATGGATGAGGTAAGAGAGAAGATGAAAATTACTGCGGTTTCTGGCTACAAAGCAGTTGGAAGAAATATGACTGGTGTGAGCATCGGAAAAGAAACAATCGCCATAGATAATGGAATTCGTTTAGATACCTTGCAGATGTATGATGGTGATACCAATACCCTGAGAAAGAGGAGTGTAGAGGAATTAATTTCTATGGATATTATCCCGAAGCAGGATCGTTTAAAGAATATTATCGCTCAATTAATATCTCATGGACATTTGGATCACATAGGTGCGCTTTCTATCAACAAGCCCAAGGTACCTATAATCTCTACTCACTATACTGCAGAACTGGGAAGAAAGGAATATAAGGATGGGAATTTTTATTCTGTAGATTATAATGAAGAATTTGAGATTTCAAGGAATTTTAGTGTGGAATTTCTGGAGGTGACTCACAGCATACCATACGCCTCAATAGTGGTTCTCCATACAGATGAAGGTGATGTAGTCTATGCCAGTGATTTTCGTTTAGACAACCATTCACAGATTTCTATGACCGATTATAAATCACTGAGAAGGATTGGAAGGGAAAATCCAAAGGTTTTGATCGTAGAATCCACGAGGGCATGGGATCCAGGAAAGACACCATCCGAATCTGTAGTCAGGATCAAGCTGAGGGATGTGATGGAACTTATAGATTCTGGGTTAATTGTTGCCACTACCTTTTCTACACATATCGAGAGGATCCAAAGCATTCTGGATGAAGCAGAAAAATCTGGGAGGACCCCCATGATAATGGGGAGATCATTTTCCGGGCAAATTAGTATCGCGGAGAGATTTGGAATTCTTCATCTGCCACCTAATGCAAGGGTTTTTACCACATCAAAGGCGATCAAGAGGGGATTGAAGGAGATAAGGAAAAGGGATGATTACCTTCTTCTTGCTACTGGACATCAGGGGGAGCCGACCTCTGTAATCTCTGAGATAATTAATGGAAAATTCCCATTTAGATTCCGAAGGGGCGATTCGATAATATTTTGCGCCAATACCATACCCACACCAATAAATTACGCTACGAGATATATTCTTGAGACAAGATTGAAATCCCTGGGTGTAAAGATATTTGATAATGTTCACGTCTCGGGACATGCCGCAAGAGAAGACCACAGATACCTTCTAAATATGATAAAACCAGAGCATATCATCCCCTGTCACGGAGGCTTAGAGATGCGCAGTGGCTATGCAACATTAGCTCTGGAAGAAGGCTATGAACTGAATAAGAGTATACACCTGCTGACAAATGGGGATAGTATTGAGATATAAGGCAATGACATCTTGAGATTAGTATTGACATAAGCGTTTGCGTCCCTATGAGTACTAATGACACCTCAGTGTATCACTTTGTTATTGACACTGGCGCTTTGTGGGTTTACTTCGTAAACCCACAGCGAATTTTATTCATATTCGAATTTATTAGGATAACTTTTTTAAACCTCTTTCAATTCATCACCCATCAAACCTCTGAGCGAAGAACCCTCCCCTTTAAATCTATCCTTTACAATCTTACCTAATGGTTTTCTCTTTATCACCTTTTTTTCAATCGGTTCCTTTGGAATTTTCTCTTCCTTCTCATCCTTTCTCACTTCCATTCTGGGCCTTTCTACCACAACCTTTACTTCAAGTTTCCCCTCAATATTTTGTTTTCTCTTTATTACCAGATCTATTATCAGAATAACTAAAATTATCAAAGCCAGAATTATCATACCCACAAGTATGAGTGTGATTAAATCACCTTTGACAAGGAATTCTTCCTTCTCTTTCTTTCCAATGGCCTCATTAATTTTGACAATTAATTCTTCACTTTTATTCACACCACCTTCATCCTTGACAAATTCATAATCTTCATTTGCCTTTTTTGCATAAAGCAGCGCATTTTCATAATCCCCCATTTCAAAATATTCACTGGCATTTTCAAGGTAGGTGTGAGCATCAAGTTTCAGAAATTCAATGGACTTATTTATTATCTCATTACACTCCTCCACCTTTTCCATATTGAATGAAAGATATTTATACTTTGCTTTGTATGCATACCTGGTGGCATTTTTATACTCCCCAGAGAGATATGCGTTGCGTGCTTTCTCATAATACTCCCTAGCACTCTCTTTTTCTTTAATAATCTGATTTTCAGAATTTTCTATATTCTCAAGCAGTTCCTCACATTCTTTTATTCCTTTAGAATCCCCCAATTCAGAATAAATCCTCTTCGCGTCCTCAGCATTTTTCTTAGCCTCTGTATAATTTCCAGAGAGATAGAATTCATTGGCCCTTGTATAGTATCTTCTCGCATCTAACCTTTTGACATAGGTCTTTGACTGGAAGACATAGACATTTTTGTCTGCAGATCCCACTATGAGTTCTTGATAACCATCACTATTCAGGTCATCTGTACAAACACTCCTCACAGACATTTTGGTGGAGTATTGCCATCTCTCTTTTCCATCTTTATCCAAGATATACAGTTTATCAGAAGCCACGATTACCTCTACATTTCCATCCCCATCCAGGTCTGCAACATCGAGATCATAAACCTCAGTACCCGCCTTATTTATCCATTTTCTTTTGAAATTCCTGTCTAAGACATAGACATCATTAGATCCTAGAATTATCTCTCTGTCCCCATCCCTCTCCAAATCTGTTGCTAATATAGCTCTAATACGCCCCCCCGTAGTGGAGTTTCCCTCTTCTTTACCATAATTGTCTAAGGCATAAAAGTACTCCTGGCATCCCACTAAAATTTCATTCCATCCATCATTGTCTATGTCATCTACAGATAAGCTTAAAATTCCCTTTTCTGTTTTATATTTCCAGATCTCACTCCCACTAGAATTGAAGACCTGAATATAGCCAGGATAATTAAGGATACCGTACTTGCCAACGGTTCCTGCAATAACCTCCTTAAATCCACTCTTGTATAAATCCGCTACATATAGTGCATGAATCTCACCATTTACTGGTCTTATCCATTCCCAGCCTCCATTCTCATTGATAACAAATAATTTTCCCGTTGTTCTGGAGCTTGCACCAACAATAAGTTCTTTACTACCGTCATTATCCAGATCATCCACAAATAAACTAATGACCTTGCAACGATAATCTGTCCGAGATTTCCATTCTTCAATTCCATCGCTGTCTAGAACATGAACATAGGAAAAAATACCCACTATAATTTCCTTCTTCCCATCATTATTAAGATCGTCAATCAATATGGATGAAATAGGTCCCGGAAGATCGTATTTCCCTGTCAATTTCCATGTCATATTCCCCTCCCTGTCAAATACATAAATCCATCCAGAACCTCCGATCATAGTTTCCTTTGATGCAGCAGCAATCACCTCCTTAAAGCCATCATTGTCAAGATCATCCACATGAACAAAAACCACTGCACCATCACTAAGATATTTCCACTTTAAATCCAGATACTCAGTAGATTTAGCACTACATAAAACAACAAGGTTGATTAATACTAAAATTGCTAAAAATATCCTGATTTTCTTTTTCATTGTAAATCTATAGTTAGATATTTGTGAGTTATCTATTAAATGTTAGCTTTACTCTTGGGATAAAGAGTATGGAATATAGGTAGAAAACCCGTAGTGCCTAACTTTTAAATCCACCGTTCTAAATCATTCTAAATAATAAAAATGGTCTTCATCAGATCCAAGAAAATCAAGGGAAATACCTACTACTATCTTGTTAGATCAGTCCGTGAAGGGAATAGAGTAAAGCAGATCACCCTGGACTATTTAGGAACAGAAAAGCCGAGTACCGATGAATTTGTTAGACTTAAGAAGAGGTATGATCATTAAACCAGATATATCTCACACAACTATCGTAACAAATCTGGGACATCTTAGATCTCGATTACCCTCCCAACACCATTCTCGATAAAATTTTCACCATACTCTTGCTCGAATAACTCTCTCGTCCTATCCCCAGAACAATGAGATGGGGCAACCTTTTCAACCTCAAGATCTCTGAAATTTTTTACAATTCTTTTTAATTCAGAATCCTCAGCTGAAAATAGATGAAAGCCACCTATGACTAAATATACTCTCTCATTTGTCAGTTTCTTTGCCTCTCTAACGATGTTCACGATACCGGGATGGGCACAGCCACTTATTACTACTAAACCTTTCTCTGTTTTTATGACCAGAGATTGCTCCTTGATCCAGGTTCCCAGTTCACCGGTCGTGTAAATTCCGGGGTATATTTCTATCGAATCTTTAACCTCTATCATTCTTACCCCAGATGATCTCACCTTATTTTTGAAACTATCTGGAAATGATTTTGGTAAATATACCGTAAGATTAGAATTCCCCTCTAAGATCCCATCCAGGCCACCAACATGGTCTCCATGAATGTGGGATAAAACTATGGTATCGATCCCATTAACATCTATATTCATTTTCTCCATGTTAGAAAGTAGGGTTCCAGAATCAGCACCGGTATCAAATAAAATATTTTTGTCATTAATTTTCACCAAGCAAGAAAATCCCCACCTCGTTTTCAGTTCTGGGTTGTATTTATAGTTATCATAAAGAGTGATTATGGTTGTATTCTTGGTTGTATTTCCAACACTTATGTTTGATTTAATCACTTCTCTTTGCTTTTTACCACTTTCTGTAGTTGTTATAGTCTGTTGTTCTTGAATGCATCCACTGAAAACTACGGCTAAGATTACAAGTAAATCAATTAGAATGTAAATCTTTTTCATCTCTACGATTACTATCTTTCCAATTCTCTCAATTTTACGGAAATCCATCTCATATCCTTGGGATGACGGCATGATTTACCTATATTTTTCACACATCGCCTGTATTAGGTTATAAATTAGGCCCCGAATCTTGTGAAAGTATTTCCCGTCATATGTAGCATCTCGGATGGATTGGAGTTGATTAGAAGCATCATTGAGATCACTATTTTGTTGTGGTTATGGTTATAG
>Ga0190362_1000033_pt1 | contig 17438 bp, 16 predicted proteins | sample 48721856_MG_FD_163437 | JGI IMG/M metagenome (GOLD analysis project Ga0190362, IMG submission 163437) | Hydrothermal vent microbial mat bacterial communities from Southern Trench, Guaymas Basin, Mexico - 4872-18-5-6_MG | ecosystem: Environmental > Aquatic > Marine > Hydrothermal vents >...
GCTTTAATAAATTTTATAAAATTGTCAAAAAATTCAGATTGCAAAATGTAAAATAAATATTGAGGCAGGTAATCATTATTTCTTCTTCTAATTAAGAAAATTCCAGTACCTAAGGTGGCTTTTTTAGGTAGTTTATCTACAAAAGCTATTTTTCCTATTGAACCATCTTTTGTGATTAGTACATCCCCTTCTTTTAATTGAATATTTGAATCTCTTTCATACCATTGCTTAGAGATGTATATGCATTTATCCCACAATATTTTTCCATTCTCGAAATCAATTCCTCTTACGAGATAATAATCCCCCTCTTTAAGATAATCTTCATCTTTCAAACCGTGCCATCCTATCCTTCCTCTTATAATAGATATTTCAGTTAAATTTTTTATAATCCATTTCTTTGCTATTTTGTATTTTTTAAAGCCAATCTCCGTATCCTTAAACTCAGTATGCCCTATGCCCTTCGTCAAAAGTTCCTGCATCAGACCTTTCTTCAGCCTTTCAGTCTTCGCTATCGCTTCATCTACTTTCTGGATTGCTTCGTCGCAGGTTGAGAGAACCTTGGCGATGGCTTTTTGTTCGTGGAGGGGTGGGAGAGGGATTAAAAGGCTAAGGAATTCTTTTTTTGGTAAATTCCTTAAACCAGTTGAAGTTTGTTGTAAACGTTTAAGAAATGCTTGATATGATGAAGAACTTAGAAAATAATACAGGAACTTCGGATCAATATTTTTAGGTCTTATTCTGATCATAAAGTTGGAAAAAAGATACACTCTACTATCACTGGGTTGATGAAACAAGGCTACTCTACCAACAAGATGAGAGGAGCCACTTGATCCAACTAGTATTATATCTCCATTCTCTAAACGGTACTTGTCTACTTTATTTTTAGGAATTTTTCTAAGGGCAATACCTGATAAATTCAATTTTCCATCATGCGTAATTTCTGTAGAACGAATAACAGGATATACATCCTCACCTGGTATTGGATCTTCACCCCAAATCCCAGTTTGATAAAATGCTATCACATCCTTGAGCCTAACGACCTCCCAATCCTCTGGAATTTTGCCGATTAGTGTTTGTTTAAGCTTAATCATTTTTTAACATCGAATTCGTTCTCGTTTTTTATATTAGGTAACACTTCTAATAGCTCCTTCATAGTCGTCAAAATGTTGATGATCTTCGATTCTGCCTCTTTGATATCAATGACTTGAGAATAACTATAAGCATCAGAATGAAGGTAATTGTTTCTACATTCATTCCAAACATTAAAAACCTTGCTAATAAGACCTTTGTGCGTCCTCTCCACTATTTCGGCGTAGTTTCTAAATTTAATTAGACAATCAAAAATTTTAGCATTTCTAGGATCTTGTTGATATGCTTCTCGATCTATTAATCCAATCTCAAGGAAATACTTTATAAGAAATCCTTCAAAAGCAATGGAAAAACTACGGACTAATACTCTAAAGTTATTTAATTTTAAGTTTGAGTCCTTTATTTTACTAAATATTTTTAAGCCATCGTCTATTTCCCATACATCTCTTCCATATAAGAAATTGTAAACATCTTTATCTATATACTTGATGAGTTCATTGCCTGCATTATTTTGAAGGAATTTCTCAAATTCTTCTTTTTCTACATCTATTTCTTTAAACTTTCTAATATTTTCCTCTCTCGTCTTTTTTATAAACTCATCTATGTATTCATAAATTTTATCCGTTAATTTAATAGGTGAAGGTAACCCAAGATAAAGATCTCCATTTTTCATATGTACTAGTTCGTTCTTTCCTTTTATTTTGAGAACAAAATATTGTTCTGGTGTCGCGCCAGTAGAAATTAATTTATTTTTGAATTTCTCTAAAAGTTGTTTCTTCAACTCTAAGGACAGTCTTCTAGATTTAAGTTTCCAAGTTTTAGATGTATATTTTCCTTTTTTACATTCATCCAAATTAAGTTGTTCTCTCAACGAAGAGAAAATTATATCTCTCTTACTAGGGCATTGTGTTAAATTTAGCTGAAAATGGTTATTTGAGTCATAATTAAGAATTATTTTTTCATTATTGGGAAGAATTAAGAATATTTGAAATGGTCTTTCCTCTACATTGAAATTTGATAGCTCTATGGGTAATGACTTTCGTATGATCTTTATATATCTCCCTTTTTCTAAGAAATCCAAGGGATAGATATTTTCTTTTATCATCTTTTCACTTATAACTCTCATAAATTTCGATTGTCTTCTTGGCCGTATCTAATAAATCATCATATGTCCAAATTTCAATATTATGAAGAAACTCGTTATGAATTCTTAGAAGTTCCTTATCTTCTTCTTTTCTTCGTCCAATAACGATTATTCCTTCAGGAAAGTAAACATCTAGACCTGTTTCTTTTTCTATAGATAAATAATGGATTCTTGCTCCAGCAAGATAAATCATTGCTTGAGATATAGCATTTTTAAGTTCCTTACTCAGAGCTCTTTTTTTACCACGAGTTTTAACAAACAACTCAGCTTTGGGAGATTTTAATTCTAGAATATCAAAATAACCATCAAATCTTTTTAATAGAAAATCGTATTTACTTCTTATTGTTATCCACTTCTCACTTTTGAACATTCTTGTATAGTTAGTTCCAAACATCCAAGTATTTTCCTTTAGAAACTTGTGTATTTTTGTCTCATTAATTTTAGGATCATTTAACAATTTTTTAAACTCTTTGATTTTTCGTTTTAATTCTGGAATCCTACCTTTTTGTCTTTCTAAACGAATTTTTGTTCTTTCTAATTCATTAACACGCTCAATAAGTTTTTCATAAATCTTTTCAAGAACTTGTTCTTCTCCAGATTCTTGAACAAATATCTGTAAAATATCTATAATGTCACTTATGTAAGGAGATATGGAGACATTAAATTTTTGTCTAACTTTGTAAACCCCTTCTTTATTCTTTTGCCAACCATATAATCTTAATTGATATTTTTCAGTATCACCAAATTTTGTTTTTACAAGCAAAACTACCTTCCACCAGCTATTTGTTTTAGCGAGGGTTTTACCACAAATAGCATTCACACCTTTCCCAACGGGAAACTTCTTTCCATCTTCAGGTAGTAGGCTTCTTATAATTTTAAATTGATTCATCTTTTACCACCCCTTTATTTCTCAACTTCCAGAATTTTCCAGATTAGAGTTGTTGAAAGTATCATTTCACCATCTTAATAATCTTCTCAATAACTTTCTCTGGTTCTGTTTCCTCTCTTTCTTTATTTTCCTCTATATTCTTTTTGATGATTAATGCCAATTGCTCACCAAGTGCGGGTTTATTGAGATCACCCAAACCCTGATCATATAACGCTTTACGCAAGATTTTACTTGTTGATTTTCCTTCATCTCTCTTTTGTTTTAACTCTTCTGGCTCCATATTAAAACCATCATAAATATTTTTCATGGCCTCAATAACATGTTCCTCAGAAAAACAATCCTCAAAATCGCCACTGGACCAAACATGTGAGTTATCTTCTTTTTCTTTTAGAAGTCCTTCTCTGACCAGATTGTTTATTTTTTCCTCAACTTCTTCATTTTTGTCAAGTATTACAAAAGGGATTACATCAGAATCTTTTATATACCGTAAGAACTCTCTTATTCGCTTTATTTTATCTTTACCTTTAATGTTTATCAGCTTGATACCCAATTCATCTAAATCATAACCCTTAATTTCGGCCAAGATGGGAAGAGCAATTTCTTCACTATCTCCTTCGATAAGAACAATTGCATCATAGAAAAACAAATCACTATTTTTTGCACCTAGTTCACGTTTTATTGATATGAACTCTTCTCTCTCCTTTATCGGAGTAATCACAGTTTTTTTATCATCTTTTTTAACTAAATATAAGCTAATTCTATCTGAGGAGCTAGCAAATACAGACGAATGTGTAGTTATAAATATTTGCCTCTCTTTTGATACTTCTTTTAAAAAATCAAATAGTCTTCTCTGCGCATCTGGATGAAGATAAAGCTCTGGTTCTTCTATAAACAAAATGGTATTTGGAGAATAGGGATTATATGCCTCAATAACTATGGGTAGTACCGTAGAAAGACCAGTTCCCACATGATTAAGATCAAACTTTCTTTTTTCTTCTTTCCAACAATACTCTAAAACTTTCCCGAGCAATTTTTTTGTTCTTTCTCGGGGGTAACTATCAACTACTTTAGGAAATATCTTCCTTAAGGATTCAATGATTCTATTGTGCTCATCTAAACCTTCATCACCTATTTTTGAAAGCACTTGAATGGCATTTGCACCATTGTAATCAACTTTGTGTTCACCACTTGTATCTCTTTCAGCTTCGACTTTTCTATGATACGATAGAAACCACATTGAAGATAAAAATTCCTTAAGTTGGGATATATGTTTGTTGAGATTGGTATCGGTTGATTTTGCACTGATAACTAAACCTTTAGAGGGATCCCTTTTAGTTTTTATTACACCTTCAGTCTTACCCTCTTTTTTTATTATTCCTTTTTCGTTTAGAGGAGGACCTGTATTACCATACCAATAACTTGTATTGTTGATATATAGAATATCTGTAAAATTAACATCATCATCACTTTCAATTTTGTATCTTATTTTATTATCAAATAGTAATTCTATAGATATCGGTTTGTCTTTGTTAAATTTGGCATCAGAAAAATCGTTTATATTGTATTCCCTCTTAAAAACTCCCTCATCAAAGTTGTTATTTATGAATAGTTGCAGGAAGCGCATAATTTCAAAGATAGCAGATTTTCCAGAATTATTTTTCCCAATAAATACATTGAAATTACCTATATTGTCAATTTCTACGTTCTTTAAGCTTTTGTAATTTTTTATATGAATACTTTTAATCTTCATCTTATCAACTTCAAAAATTCTTCGATCTTTTCTTCAACTTTTTTGATATTCTTCTCAATCTCCTTCAACTCTTCCCATTCCTTATCCACATCAATCTCTTCAATCTCTTCAATCGGAAAAACATAAAGAGTGACATTCAGATTGAAATCGTTCTCTTTGATCTCATCCGGAGAAACAATCCTGGAAAATCCTTCAATCTCTCTGAATTCCTGATATGCTTCAGCAATCTTTTCTATATGCTCGTCTCCCAATCTGTTTAATTTCCTGACTTCAGGATGCTGTTCATATTCTTGAGAAGCATTAATGAAAAGGACTTTGTTTTTTCTTTCTTCTGGCTTATTCTTATTGAAAATTATTATTGCTCCTGGTGCTCCTGTATTGTAGAATAGTTTTTCCGGTAGTAGGATAACAGACTCAATAAGATCTTCTTCTAAGATTCTTGCTCTTATGCTCTTTTCTTTTCCTCCTCTGAAGAGACAGCCATTATCTATTACTATACCAACTTTTCCAGCACCATCTTTGGCAGATGCGATCATATGTTGGATCCAAGCCCAGTCTGCAGATTGGTTAGGGGGAAAACCGAATTTAAAGCGACTATTCCAGAATTCGCCTTTCTTAAGAGTGGATTCATTATAGCCGTCCTGATTCCATGGAGGATTTGCTATGACTATGTTGAATTGTCTTGGTTTTTCGCCTTCCTTGAATTTTGGAGAGAGTAGTGTATCGCCATATGAAAGTTGAGCATTTTTTATATTGTGGATATAGAGGTTCATCTTGGATAAAGCAAGAGTTTTATGATTTGCCTCCTGACCATAGAGGAATAAACGTTCTGCCTTCTTTGGACCATACTCCTCCTTGACATGATCGTACGAGATTATCAACATACCGCCAGAACCACATGCTGGATCGTAAACGCTTTCCTCTGGCTTTGGATCGAGCATCTCAATAAGTAAGCGAATGACTTCTCTAGGTGTGTATACCTCCCCCTCCTTTGCTTTTTGAGGAGCAAAATATCGGAGGATCCATTCGTAAGCATCCCCAAGAATATCGGGAGATACGTGATGAAGAGTTTCTTCGCTGAAAACCTCAACCAACTGCCTCAGTATTTCGGCGTTTTCTCTGCTTGTGGTGAACTGGACAAAGTCTGCTGTAGTGAATATATCTTTTAGATCAGGATTTCTTTCTGCAATAGTTTTCATTGCCTTGGAGAAATTTTCAGGTAATTTGGCAGGGTCTTTTCTAATGTTTTCCCATAGATATTCTTCAGGGAGATCGAAATCATGATAAACTACACTCTTTGCTTCTTTTTTTGCTTCTTCTTCACTTAGGCCATCTTCTATGGCCTCCTTATATGCTTTTTTAAATTCGACTTCCCATTTATCGCTGATTCTCTTGTAGAAGAGAAGTATTAAGATGAAAGTATAGTCGACTCTTGTCCTTATTAGATCTGCAGCTTTTTTTAGTATAGAATCGATTTTGTCTCTGGTTAGTCCATTCTCAACAGACAAGGTTTCTCTTATAACCTCCTCTCTAGGTTTCAATCGATATAAACTTTTTCTAGCGTCATTAGGATCCGTCTCTATTTTGAGGAAACCAGCCTTTTTTAGATCAGAGAGGATAACAGAGACAGTCTTTTTATCTTGGCCAAGTATTTTCACTGCATCTTCGCGTGAAAATTTTTTATCTTTGAATTCATTATATAGGGTGGAATATTTGTTTTGAAGCCAGTTAGGTAGTGTTATCTGTTTTGTCATGTATATATTTTCGAATGAGAGTATAAAAATAGTATAATAATTTTGCTTATTAGATAAGGAAATAATAGTAATTGCTTATTAAAAATCATTTTATTAAGAATAGCAGTATCAATTTCATTATAATTTCCACATGAGACTATAAACTAATAATTAATATCCTGACTTCGCCACTTTTGGCCTATTTCTCACTGCCAGAGTTAGACTAATTCGCCACCTGGGTTTTACCTTTATCATTAGGCAGAAACTGGCGAAGTTAAGTTATTAACGCTGACCTCCCCAAAAATCATCAACTCAGATATATTCTCTACAGGCAGATACTTCCTGCCCTTTTCTCCATCAAAGTAAAGGGTATTCTGTTTTCTCTTTAGTTCGCCATTTGAAAATATATAAACCGTTCTCTTCATCCTAAGCCCAACAAAAATATCGATACGCACATCCTCTACAATATCTCGTCTTTCTTGCTGGGGGAGGTTTATCTGAACTCATAATTCTTCCTATATCTGTGACAGCTCTCCTTATTTCTCTCTCCAAATCTTCATCCAATTCTATTCCAATTCTCTTTCTCTCCTTTGGTATAAGCAACTCTCCCCTCACATCTATCCCCTTCTCCCTCAATTTATAGATGGAATAAGCAAGTTGCATTTTTGCCGATAACTCAAACCTTGAAGACTTCTTAACTTCGCAGATAATATAATTCTCTTCACCCTTTTTCAACAAATCTATCTTCATTCCCTCCAAAGAAACCTCTTTCTTTTCTCTCTTATAAAAATATTCGTGAAATATTCTTCCCAGCTCCACCAGTGGATTATCCTGTTCAGGATTTATTTCATGAGCCATGAGCCATACCTCTCTCGGACAGATATAGTAATACCAGATCAGGGTAGGGATTATAGAAGACATTTTCATTCATGGATAAGTAAGAACAGCCATGCGGGGATGAAGAAGATTTTTCTTTTATCTATACTCCTTTTTTCCAACAAATTTTAATTAATTTCCAACTTTATAAAGGTTATAATCCAATTAATTTCTGAATTTATTTAACTCTCACCCTGTATATGTAAATGTTGCGGGTTTTGTTTGCATTCTCGAAAAGGTGAACATCTTAAATCTTCTCTTTCCATATATAAAGCCATGGTCGTGTAGAAATTTTCCCAATTCTGGGGAGATGTTTCTATAGAGAAAACTTTGAACACAATGATTATGGTGGATTGGTAGGCAGATATTATTGTCCGAATTGAATTCCAGGGTTAGGCACATTTTTAATATGTTTGTATGTGTTTATGTTTATCTACACATAATCATTTGTCTTGAGAGGCTAAAAACAGATAAATATAAGTAGGAGTTTGCACTATATACATTTATGCACGATCAACAGCTTGATAAAAGATAATACAGTAAGATGAGAATTCTCTTCGCAACCTCTAACCATCACAAGGTTATGGAAGCCAATGAAGTTGGGAAAAATTTTGGTGTGGAATTTTCTCAGCTTATGGAGAGATATCCCGAGATCAGGGACGAGGATGTTTCAAGAGTGGCTGAGGCGGGGGCTAAATTTGTATTTGAAAAGATTCAAAAACCTGTTGTTGTGGAAGATACTGGCCTATTTATAGAAGCATTGAATGGATTTCCAGGTTCTTATTCCGCATTTGTTTTTAAAAAGATTGGAAATCAAGGGATATTACAGCTGTTAAAGGAAAAGGAAAATAGAAATGCAAGATTTATTTCGGCGGTCGGATATTGCGATTCAGATGGGGTGAGGATTTTTCAAGGTTTGGTTGAAGGTAGCATAGCAAGAGAAGCTAAAGGAGGTGCGGGCTTTGGCTATGACCCCATCTTCATTCCAGAGGGTCAGAGTGAGACCTTCGCACAGGATCCCGAAATGAAGAACGGGATTTCTCATAGAAGAAGGGCGTTTGAGAAGTTTTGTAGATGGGTTATTGGTAGAGAATGAAATCGTCTAACCCTCCTGAGCCCCACCAATCACAAATATCTGATCACCAAATTGTAATGTGGAAATAGTGATGTTGATCCTATCACCAACATTGGTTTCCATATCCAAGATTGCGGCAAATCTGTCATAGTCTTTTATCATCACCGGTTTACCATTTATCATAACCTCATCTGGGATCTCGACCGAGCCGCTTTTCTTAAACTTAAGTTCTCCAATCCCATTTTCTTTTAAAATCTCTGTAACAAGTTCAACACTACTGTTTAATGGAATTCTAAGCAGGACGCTTCCCTCCTCAAGCGAGTATTCTAATTTTTCCCTGTTAAGAATCTCCATGATATCTTTTAATGAACTATTGAATGATATCTCGGTTTTATTATCCTTAATTTCTGTATCCACACCATTTAATTTAGAAATCTCTTCAATGGTTTCATTAGTAATTGTCTCATTAATCAAGATTTTTGGTGGCTGGAGCCGGATACTTGTTACATTGATGTCCCTCTCTATAGTATTTGGATAGAAATCCGAGGCAATTGTTCCCTGAACCATGATGTCTGTGAGATTAACAACATCGGCTGAGACTACTGGACCTATGGGGATCCTTTTTCTCTCCAGACCAAACAGGCTTCCATCAATTGATTTTTGGAAAAGGAGAACTCTGGCATAATCCCCCTTCCTGACATCCAGATGTCCAGGGATATAAACCCTGTCTGTTCCGGGTCCCGAGAGATTTACTGGGAGAATTCCAATATACGCTCTCTTCAAGGAGTATTCATCCAATCTATTATCCAACTCACTCCTAAGTTTTTCTGTAACATTCTCATTTATGTTTTCAAATGTGAATTTAAAGAATAACAAATTTCTCCCGCAGAGATCATGATAACGTCCCCTCATGGGACCTGCTACCTCGCATATTACATCCTTTAGACCCGGCATAGAGATATTATAAACCCAACCGATGTTCTGAAAATTTACACACGAGGACCTAACAATGGCTATCAACTCTGGTTTTATTTCATCGGCAGTTACTAAAATTGATATATTACTCCCTACTGGATTAATATCGTAACTCTGGAAGTATGGCTCTTCCTCCTCCCTTGTTGGCCTTGTTGGAACTCTTTCACCTGGAGAACTGAAGAAGTAGAATCCCGAAAATAACATGGTGAATGCTACCAAGAGTACCATAAAGAGGAGATAGCGTTCCCTCCTCTTCTGCTCCTTACTCTTTCTCTCCACCCTCTTCTTTTTCTTATTTGCCATATTAATTGGATGGGTTAAATATTAACTTAGGATTTTAAATCTTTATGTTATTTTAATGATTTTGGTAAATGGAAGGTAAAATGGAAAAAAGATTTGTAAAGATATCCTACACAGCCAGGATAAAGGATGGCAAGATTTTTGACACTACCGATGAGGAGGTAGCGAAGAAAGAAAACATATTTGATGAGAAAAGGGTCTATGGCGCGGTTCCTATTGTAGTTGGAGAGGGGCATGTGATTCAGGGATTAGATGAGGCATTGAAGGATATGAAAGTTGATGAAGAAAGGGAAATTGAGATCCCCCCGGAAAAAGCCTATGGTAAAAGGAATCCAAACCTTATTCGTCTCGTTCCAATGAGGGTCTTCAAGCAGCATAGGATAAATCCCATTCCTGGAATGCCTATCGAATTAGATGGAAAGATAGCAAGGATTCAGACGGTAGCGGGGGGCAGGGTTAGGGTGGATTTTAATCCAGAGCTTGCTGGAAAGACCCTGGTCTACAATGTAAAGATAGAGGAAGAATCTAAAACAGATGAGGATAGGATTAAATATCTTATTGAAAGGAGTTTTAACACATGTGATGGATTTGAATTGAAAATAAATGATGGGAATTTACATATCAATATACCAGAGAATTCATACAGGGACAGGAGCATATTGGTGAGGAAGGCATCTTTTGTTGCAGAGGCATTCAGGTTTATGGATATAAAGAAAATTACATTTTCAGAAATCTGGGAAAAGAAGGAAAAAGGGAAAGTGAAAGAAGAAGCAAGGGGAAAGAAAGAGAAATAGAGAACAGACCCCTCCTTAGCCCTCCTTAGGCTTTTGGAATTTCTATAAATCTTCATAACAGATCTCATAACATTTTTATTATGGAGTCTATATATTAATAGAATCTATCATAATTAATAATGAAGGATTTATCTGAATAAGATGATTAGCTCTGTACAAAGAGAGATCCTTGGTGCCTTGATCGAGCTCTATGAAAAGAAGAAAGAGACCATAAGGGGGGAGGACATAGCAGAACTTCTTCATAGAACACCTGGAACAGTCAGGAATCAGATGCAAACCCTTAAAGCCTTGGGTTATGTGGATGGCGTTCCCGGACCCAGGGGGGGTTACACACCGGCTATGAAGGCTTACGAAGCCTTGGGTATGGAAATGATTGAAAAGCCGAGCACGGTCTATGTGTACAGAGATGGAGAGATGATTGAGGGACTAAGCGTCCAGAAAATAGTATTTAGTCAGGTTTCTCATCCCACCGAATGTAAGGCTGTAATCACCATTCTTGGCGATACCAGAAAGCTTAGTGATCACGATGTCATAACGGTTGGTCCCACTCCTGTCAATCATGTAATTCTAAAAGGTGAGGTGATTGGGAGGGATGATAGCAGAAGGGAGATACTTATCGCTGCACACAGCATAACTAGTATACCTAAGGGAAAGGTTGCAGATGTTGCAACAAGAAGATTGGTATCCTTTACATCAAATACCCGGATCAGGGAGTGTGCAAAAAAATTAATAGAAAAGAGGATCAATGCAGCACCAGTCATTGATGGGGGGAGGTTAACCGGAATAATAACCGTGACAGAGATCGTGAGAGCGGTGGCAAGAGGCAGGAAAGATGGTACTGTAGGAGATATCGCAGTGAAAATTCCCCTCACTATTGATAAGAATTCGGAGATAATAGATTGCGTAGAGAAGATGAGGAGGTATGACGTAGGAAGACTCATAGTAATGAGCAAGGAAAAACCAGTGGGGATAATAACCAGGACAGACATCCTTATGAGGATGTTGGAGTGATCTTTTCTTAAAGCTATCTCTAATTTCTCTTTGAGTTCTTTATTCTCTTTCTCAATTTTAAGTATAGAATCGGATAGCGATAATTACCTATCTTATTTAAGCAATAAATCCTATTAGATTACCTAATAACCTAATAACCTAAGAGGTAAAAAATGTATCCAATGGGGCCCGCTGCATATGATAGGGCAATTACGGTCTTCAGCCCAGATGGCAGATTATTTCAGGTAGAATACGCCAGAGAGGCTGTTAAGAGGGGAACTACCGCTTGTGGTATTACCTACGAAAATGGCGTTCTTTTGGCGGTAGATAAAAATATTGCATCGGGATTAATAGTTCCCGCTTCAATTGAAAAAATATTTCAAATTGATGAGCATATTGGTATCGCTACCTCTGGCCTGGTAGCGGATGCCCGAAGACTTATCGAGGATGCTCGTCTCAAGGCACAAAGAAATAGGCTTGCCTATAATGAACCGATTTCCGTTCCCACCCTTACCAGGGAAATATGTGACATAAAACAGGTTTATACTCAGTATGGTGGTGCGAGACCGTTCGGCACCGCTTTACTAATTGCTGGGGTAAATAAGGAAGCCTTCCTTTTTGAAACAGACCCCAGTGGGGCATTTACTCAGTATACTGCCACTTCCATTGGGATGGGAAAGGGTGATGTAGAAAAAATCTTTGAGAAATACTATAAGGAGAAGATGTCAAGAGCCGATGCCATAGATCTGGCCTTGAGGGGACTCAATATAGTTTCAGAAAAAAAGATTAAAAAGGAGAATATTGAGATGATCACTATTGAAGTGAAGGAAAAGTACAAAAAGGTGAGTAAGGAGGAAATTGAGAGATCCCTCGAGAGATTAGGTAGGGAGTTGGAATCCGAGAGGAGGGAGAGGTCTGAGGATAGATAATAGGTAATAGCAGGGTTAAATTTCTATGGCGTGTTGTTTTGATTATATCTTGCATTCTCTGGATATTAAAATGGTCAGTTTAGATAAAGCCGTAATCGCCAGATTGAAGACTCATGGAGAGAACTTTGAGATATTTGTAGATCCCGATCTCGCTCTAGATTATAAAGAAGGTAAAAAAGTAGATATTAATGAATTATTGGCAGCAAGGGAAGTCTTTAAGGATGCTAAAGCGGGAAAACGGGCTTCTGAAGAGGTTATGAATAAGATCCTTGGAACCATTCAGCTTAATGAAGTTGTGGATAGAATAATAAAGAAGGGGGAACTTCATTTTACATTGGAACAGAGAAAGAAGATGATTGAAGAAAAGAGAAAAAAGATCGTATCCATAATAGCAAGAAATGCTATAAATCCTCAGACTAAGACCCCTCATCCCCCTTCCCGAATAGAGAAGGCTATAGAAGAGGCCAAGATAAGCATCGACCCATTCAGAAGTACTAAGGAGCAGGTTGATTCCGTGGTTAAAGAAATAAGACCGATATTACCCATAAAATTTGAGACATTAGAGTTGGCTGTTAAAATACCCGCAAATTATGCGGGAAATTCATACAGAATATTAAGAGAATTCGGTGAGGTAAAGAAGGAGGAATGGGATAAGGGCGATCTACTCTGTCTCTTGGAAATCCCGGCTGGGATTCAGGATGAATTTTATAGCAGATTAAATTCGTTGACTCATGGTGATGTGAAGATCAAGGTTCTGAGATAAGTGGGTGAATCTATGTTAAATGTCAAGGATAGAGATCTGGTAATTCCGGGTCAGTTATTGGGGGAAAATTTATACCATGACCTGAACTGCTTTCGTGAGAATAACCATGTTTATTCATCTGTAGAAGGCATGGTTAGAATAGAGGGTAAAAGGGTCAAGGTTATACCATCCACTGGAATATACATTCCTAAAGAAGATGATGTAATAATTGGTGTAATTACAAATGTTCTAGTTGACATATTTTTTGTAGATATAAATTCCCCTTATAATTGCTCTATGCGTGGTGAGGAGGTATCTAAGGATGCGATGAAAAAAGACCTCAGTCGGTATCTTAAGGTGGGTGATATAATAACCGCTAAGATATCGGAGGTGAATGAGGTTTATTCCTGCCAACTAATAAGGCCATGGAAGATAGAGGGTGGCTTGATTATAGATGTGAATCCTAAAAGGGTCCCCAGGGTAATTGGAAAAAGAAGATCCATGCTTAACATGATCAAAGAAAAAACCAAATCTAAGATAATTGTTGGACAGAATGGGAAGATCTGGATCAAAGGAGGGAATGTAGATCTCGCTGTTAGGATAATAAAAAGAATAGAAAGATATGCTCAGACTCGGGGTCTTACAGATAAGATAGCAGAAATTCTGAAAAAGGAATCTTAAAAACTTAACGGCCTTTTTTCTCTTTGGATGTGGCTGATCTTTGGTCAGACACACACCCGACTGTAAAGTCGGTTGTGAAGGAGAAAAACGGTGGCGAAAAAGAGAAAGGGATTCACCTTCGGTGAATTCAATAAAAAGTAATATATGTTAGATAGTAATATATGTTAAATTAATGTTAAAATTATATTAAATGGTCGGTTGTGAAGCAACCGTCGTTAATCAGCCTTTATTAAAGGCTGAGAGGAATTAAAATGTCAAGTAATGAAGAAATGGTTTTAATCAAGGATGGAAAGAGGTTAGATGGTAGAGATTTTGATGAGTTAAGGGATGTGAAGATGGAGGTTTCTGTACTTGAAAGAGCTGTAGGTTCTGCATATATGGAATGGGGTAAAAATAAGGTTATGGCAGCCGTCTATGGACCTAGAGAGCTTCATCCCAAGTTCCTACAGGATCCCACCAAGGCATTATTGAGATGTACATATAACCTAGCTCCATTCTCTGTTGAGGAGAGAAAGAGGCCTGGTCCCGACAGAAGATCGGTGGAGATATCAAAGGTCACTACAGAGGCTTTGAGCTCAGTAGTAATGCTGGAAAAATTTCCCAATACCGTTATTGATGTATTTATAGAGATCCTACAGGCAGATGCAGGTACGAGGTGTGTTGGTTTAACGGCCGCTTCACTGGCATTGGCAGACGCTGGGATTCCCATGAGGGATTTGGTGGCTGCGTGTTCTGCGGGTAAAATACAGGGTGAGATTGTTGTTGATCTCATGAAGGAAGAAGACAATTATGGCGAATGCGATCTTCCCTTAGCTATTATTCCCCGAAAGGGGGAGGTAGTTCTCTTGCAGATGGATGGCAAACTAACCAAGGATGAATTTAAGAAAGCATACGAATTGGCATTTAAGGGTGCCATGAAGGTCTATGAGATGCAGAAAAATACACTCTTAGGAAGCATGAAGAGGTTTGTAGGTGAGGGAGGAAACGATGATGGAAATTGAGGCATATCTAAGAAAGGACTATATTACTAATCTCATTAATGAAGGAAAAAGAATTGATGGCAGAGGATTTGATGAATATAGGAAGATGGATATAGAGAAGAATTATGTAGATGATAAGGCTTGTGGCTCTTCCTTAATAAAACTCGGTAAAACAAAGGTCCTTGTGGGGATCAGCATGAGCGTTGGGGAACCATATCCAGATAAGCCACAAGAGGGTGTGATGACAACCAGTGTGGAATTCAGACCTATGGCCTCTCCAACATTTGAATCTGGGCCTCCAAGAGAAGAGGCTATAGAAGTAGCAAGGGTTGTCGATCGTGGAATCAGGGAATCTGGGGCGATAGACACAAAAAAACTCTTTATTGAAGAGGATAAGGTATGGATTGTTTTCATAGACATTCATATCTTAGATCATAATGGGAATTTAATTGATGCCAGTGGCATAGCTTCTATATCTGCCCTAATGAACACAAGGATACCCAAGTATGAGGACGGTAAAATAATCTATGGAGAATTTGAGGGCAAACTACCCATAACCTGTGTGCCAATTCCATGCACAGTAGCAAAGATCGGGAATTCTATTCTAATAGATCCAAACCTGGATGAAGAGTATGCTATGGATTCGAGGCTTACGATAGCTACTACCGATACTATAAATGCTATGCAGAAGGGAGGCAATGGCTCTTTTAAAGAAGAGGAGATCCTCTCGGCAATAGATCTTTCTTTTGAAAAGGCAAAGGAGATCAGGAAATTGATTGAGGAATAAAGAGACTAAGTCTTTATCCTTTCCCACTTCTTTATCTCCATGTCGGAGTTTCCCGACGAGAAACGAGCCACATACATTCGCTTCGCTCATTAGTGGCTCTTAATTAACAAAATTAATGGACCTTTTCCCACTTCTTTATCTCCATTACCTTGGAAAGAGTAGAGTCCTTTTGTATCTCCTTCCTTATCCTGTTCTCCTTTTCCATTACATCTATTGCCCTATTAGCTATCTCCACCGCATTTTCCTTGGGTACTACGACTACTCCATCGGGGTCTCCTATAATATAATCCCCAGGTCTTACAAGAACATTTCCGCATTTTATGGGAACATTGATCTCTCCAAAGCCGCGTGGTTCTCCCGCAGTTGGGCTTATTAATCTAGAAAAAGCCGGGAATCTAATCTTTTTAATACCCTCCAAATCGCGAATAGAGCCATCTATTACCACTCCAGAAATTTTCTTTTTTCTGCAACTCCAAGATGCCAGTTCACCCCATACCGCGTTTCCAGTTCCACCAGCATCTATTACTATTACATCGCCCTCTTTTGCTAAATCAATTGCCTCCACGGGTTTTGCCCAATCCCCAGGATATGTCCTCACGGTTACGGCAGTACCTACCATCCTATATCCCGTCAATGCCTTAATTCCTTCCATATTACCTCTTCTGTGCATGGCATCGCTTATGTTTGCAGTCGAAACCTTCATAAAGGCTTTTAACGGATCGGTATATTTTTTATACAATCTTGTTTTTATTTTCTTTCCAGATTTAATTGAATTTTTAATTAATGCCGTGGCCTTTTCCGCATCCTCTGCCTTCGTAATTGCCCCACCAACGATAATAATACTTGCTCCAGAATTAACCGCTTCTACTATGGTCTCAGAATTTATACCGCCAGCAATGGCCAATGGAAGCTTTACCTTTTGAGAAATACTTTTTAATTCAGAGATGGGATTTAGACCCCGCATCTGTTGATCTATCCCCAGATGAACACAGATATAGTCTACACCAAAAGATTCAACCTCATTGGCTCTATCTACCATATCCTTGACACCGATCAAATCTACCATTATCTCACAACCATGGTTTCTTCCAGCTTCTACAGCCTCTTTTATTGTGCTATTATCAGCCACTCCGAGAATTACAACGATATCGGCGCCAGCTTTGGCAGCAGCCTCCACCTCCAATCTTCCGGTATCCATAGCCTTCATATCCGCAACGACCCTATGATCTGGAAATAATTTTTTTATTTTTCTTACAGAATCTAAGCCCTCGCTTTTGATTAAAGGGGTTCCCACCTCTATCCAGTCTGCCCCCCCAGCTACCGATTCCTTTGCAACCTTTATTGCCCTTTTCAGATTCAAGAAATCCAATGCTACTTGAAGTATGGGTCTCATTCTTTTATCTTTTATGTCAATATATCCTATTTATCTCTTTATTCTAATGATTAAAAATGGATTTAAAGATAATAAAATCAAGGCATATCCTACTGTTTTGTATTTTTTCGTATAGAAGATATTACTAAGGCTTTTAATCTATCTTTAATTTTTTAAGCCCCATAATAACTATTATGAAAATCCTCTTGGTATCAGAATACTTCCCACCGAAAATTTTCGGCGGGGGAGAGATAAGTGCAGCACTGCTTGCCAAGAATCTGTCTAGGGAAGGAATTGAGGTTTCTGTTCTCACCTCACATTTCAATGGCCTG
>Ga0190362_1000035_pt1 | contig 17221 bp, 15 predicted proteins | sample 48721856_MG_FD_163437 | JGI IMG/M metagenome (GOLD analysis project Ga0190362, IMG submission 163437) | Hydrothermal vent microbial mat bacterial communities from Southern Trench, Guaymas Basin, Mexico - 4872-18-5-6_MG | ecosystem: Environmental > Aquatic > Marine > Hydrothermal vents >...
CCTTAGGAAATGCTGATTTCATTCTAGTGCCTTTACCTGCTGCTAATACCAGGGGGACAAACTCTAACATAAATTTTATTTTTTCTTTAAGTTGAGCCAATCAGCAATAGTCCTTGCTGTTTTGGTAATAAATTCTTTAAATTCTTCTGGCCCTAAAATTTTCTCATCAGGAAAGTAAGTGATATCACTTGGTCTTACTAATTGAGGGGTATTTTTTAGTTCTTCTCTGGGGCTCACTTCATATTCAGGGGGAAATTTGTCTTCAAAATACATCTGTTGAAAGCTAATAAACTTGAGCATGTGAGCGGTGGAGTCTAATATAACCTCTTCTTCTGAATTTACTATACCTTCTTTTAGTGCTTCTACCAGACCTGCCAGGGATTCTCCTCCTTGAGTGCAGGCAAAATGACCATTTCTGTTAGCAATAAGCATCCAGTCCATGATTGCCTGTTCTGTAACTTCTACTACAAATACCTGTTTTTTACCTGCCAATTTGTTGTATTCTTCTACTGAGCTAATTACTCGTGGCATAGAAACAGGATTACCAATCATGGCTGCTTGGGCACAACTGGGTTTGACCTTTACTGGTTGCCAAACCCTCTTTTTAGGGTCAGGTTCAAGATAATAACGATAAACAGGATTGGCATGAATTGATTGGACACCAATAATTTTGGGTAATGTTTCTATAATGCCCACCTTATAAAAATTGAGAAAACCATTGATGATGGCAGTAATATTACCAGCATTTCCAATGGGCACTATTATTACCTTGTTTTTCAGGTCATAATCAAACCACTGGGCAATTTCATAAGAATAAGATTCCTGTCCCTTGATCCGCCAGGGATTTTTGGAATTGAGAAGAACCACATGATAGTTGTCTGCCAATGTTTCTACCACCTTCATACAATCATCAAATACACCTGGAATTTCAAATACATAGGCCCCATGTCCTAGTGGTTGGGCCATCTGTTGAGCAGTAACCTTACCTTGAGGTAACAACACAGCCGATTTTACCTTACCCCGCAAGTAAGAGGCATAAAGGGCTGCTGAAGCTGAGGTATCTCCAGTAGAGGCACAAATGGCCAAGACTTCTTTTAATCCTTTAGTATGTATCAAATAATTCACATAACTTAGGGCACAGGCCATACCTCTATCTTTAAAAGAGGCACTGGGGTTTTGCCCATCGTTCTTATAGTAAAAACGGCAACCCACTAGTTCCTGGAGATATTGGTTTGCCTCTACAATAGAGGTGTGTCCTTCTCCCAGATAAACAATATCTTCTAAGGGAATAATAGGGGCAATAAATTCATGAAACAAAAAAATGCCTTTTAAGGCAGGTATATTGAGCATCTTACGATAATTAAAAATTTGACGCCAAATTTTCCCATCTATCTCTTTTAAACGCTCAAACTCCTTGTCAGGTAACATAAAGATATTTTGACACTTGGGGCAGGTATAAAGAAACTCTTCAATAGGATACTCTGTTCCACACTCAAGGCATTGATAAACCAAATTACCTTGAGACTTAGGCAATAAAAACGGCCTTATTTCTGAAGGAAAATTATGCAAATTCATGCTTTTAAAGATTAAAAGAATTCCTCCCAAACAAATAAAAGAGGCCTTTTATCAGGTCTTAAAACCTCACCTTCAATTACCTCCCCAATAAATAGAGTATGGTCACCTGCCTCAAAGGTGTTGGTTAACTTACATTCTATATAAGCTATGGCATCTTTTAAAATAGGAGAACCATGGCCGGTTTCAGTATGAGGGATTTGGGCAAATTTATCCACCTTCCTTCCTGAACGGAAGCCGAAGTGTTTAGCCAATTCCTTCTGGTCTTGAGCAAGTGTATTCACAGCAAAATAACCAGAAGACTTGACCAAGCCATAGGTATAACGTGCTGGAGCAATGGCAGCCATAATTAATGGGGGTTTAAAAGAAACCTGTGACACCCAAGCAGCGGTCATTCCATTCTTACGTTCCCCTGACTTGGTAGTAACTATATATACTCCATGAATAATTGTCTTATTAATTAATTCTTGCATAATATTTCTCCCTTTCTAATTTTAATCCACATTATCATATTTAGCCATAAAAGGCAATTGGTTAGGCTTTATTACCGCACACTTAAGATTAAATCGGCAATTTCTCGTAAAGCCCCTTTCCCTCCTGGTATAACTGTGACATAATGGGCTTTTTCTTTCACCGCCTTTACTGCATTGGACACTGCAAATGCCACTCCTACCTTAGGGAAAATAGCCAAATCAGGCAAATCATCTCCCACATAAGCAATTTCTTCAGGGGTATATTTTCTCATCAATTTATCCAAGATTTCTGTTTTATTTTGAATTCCCTGATATATGTTTTTAACTCCCAATTCCAAACACCTTTTCTGAACGGCTTCAGAATACCGAGCAGAAACCACTATTATATTTATACCTTTTTCTAAAAGCATTTTTATCCCCAATCCATCATGAACATGAAAGCTTTTTATTTCTTCGCCTCCTTTCCCATAAATTAAGCTACCATCTGTCCATACTCCATCTACATCGGTTAGAAGCACTTTGATATGGGTTAAACGCTTTAATAGAGTTTTATAATCCATGTTATACATCCCTTATAACCTTTTCTATATTTAAGATAATTCGCAATAATTCTTCTAATTTCTCTAATGGCCAGGCATTAGGGCCATCACATAATGCTTCCTCAGGCCTTTTATGAACCTCCATAAACAGGGCATCTATGCCAATGGCTACTGCCGCTCTTGCCAAATAGGGAACAAATTCCCTTTGCCCTCCAGAAGTCCTTCCTTTACCACCAGGCAATTGGACACTATGGGTGGCATCAAAAACTACGGGATAACCAAATTGCCGCATAATCACCAGAGAACGAAAATCTACTACTAAATTATTGTATCCAAAACAACTGCCCCTTTCAGTAACTAAAATATTCTCATTACCCCGAGAAGTAATTTTTTCAATGATATATTCCACATCCCAAGGAGCAAGAAATTGCCCTTTTTTAACATTTACAGGTAATCTTGTATCAGCCACCGCATATATCAAATCCGTTTGCCGACATAAAAAGGCCGGAATTTGAATTATGTCTAGCACCTGTGCCGCTTGTTCTACTTCTTGAACGCAATGCACATCAGAAATTACAGGTATTTTTAATGCTTCTTTTATAGATTTTAAAATCCGCAAGCCTTCCTTTAACCCAGGGCCTCTATAAGAGTCTTTAGAAGTGCGATTAGCCTTATCATAAGAACTTTTAAAAATAAAGGGAATATTGAGTCGTTGTGTCAATTCCTTCAAAAAAAGGGCGGTTTGATAAGTGATTTCTTCCCCTTCAATCACACATGGTCCAGAAATTAATACCAGAAGAGATTTTCCACCAATTTCAACGTTCCCTATCTTTACTATCTTAGACATATCTTGAATTTAGCATTCTCATTTAGAGAAATCAACACAATTTATTCACGATTTTTTCACGATAAATATAGTAATTAAACAAAAGAAGGAATACAGGAGGAGAATATGAGAAAAAGGTGGTTGTGTTTGACCTTTATAGGAATTATGCTGTTTTTTCTGACACATACAGGATTTACACGCGGCCATTATTATTTTAATGGCAAAGTGAATGCTATTTCTAAAGAGTTCATAAATGTTTCTGGAAAAGTTTTTTATATTACCAAAGACTGCAGAGTGGCTATTCACAAAAAAGTAAATGGGGCGTTTTTTGAAAATCCTGCATCTTTAAGAAATGTTAAAATCGGAGATTGGGTCACTGTAAAGGTTATAGGCAATCTGGTCACTGAAATTTTAATAGAGAGGTATAAAAGATGAAAAAAATGTTATTTATTTTCCTTATAAGTTTTATATCATTAATAGGAGGAAGATTAGCCTTCACTCAAACTATGGACAATTATTGTGCTGTGCCTCCTTTTATTTCAGCTCAAGGTCCACCTCTCGTAATGCTTCTTATGGGAAGAGACCATAAACTCTATTATGAGGCTTATAATGATGCCTCTGATTTGGATGAAGATGGACTGCTTGATGTGGGCTACAAACACTCCATAGACTATTATGGATACTTTGACCCTTATAAATGTTACAAATATGAAGGTTCTGGAGCCGCTGCTAAATTTGTTCCTACCAGAACCACATCTAATAAATATTGTGGTGGAGAAGGTGAATGGAGTGGGAATTTTTTAAACTGGCTCTCTATGTCCAGGATGGATGTTTTAAGAAAGGTGCTTTATGGAGGATATAGAAGCACGGATTCTTCATCAGAGACAGTTTTAGAAGGTGGCTATATCCCTCAGGATGCTCATAGCTGGGGAAAGGAGTATTTTGGTGATGATACTAGGCTGCTCACTCCTTTTGATCCACCTTCAGGTTCATGCACCATTCCCACCACACCTGTAAGCTGGGATAAAACAGGTGAGATATTATTTGTGATATATGATGATGACCAAAGCGGAGTATATGGAGACGACCACGATGAATTGTTGAATTCATACTCTCTTTGTCATTATTCAAGTCATTCATACATAATTGAGATGGATACTACTAATAATTACACAAACACAAATAGAATTGAGACCGGGAATTATCTGCTTGTGGCTGAATTTGAAGCAACTTCCGCCGGCACTTGGCAATTTGCCATTGATTCTGACGATGGCTCAGAAGTAGAGATTGATGGTATAGTGGTGGCAAACTATTATGGAGCTCATGGCTTTTGTGGGTGTTATGATCATAGTGGAAGTATTAATCTTTCCACCGGATGGCATAGAATTATAGTAAGATTGCGCGAAAATCAGGGAGGTGATGGTGTAATTGTGTGGTATAAAAAACCAGGTGATACAGCTTGGACAAAATTTGGAAGCAGCACTTTAAATATTCGTGCACCTAATATAGATGATCCATGTAGGTTAAAAACCAGGGATTTTATTATCACCGGTGAACCAGAAAGTGGAGGTGGAACAGTTGAGTGTGAAAGACACCTTTTTTGCGTAACTTCTACCAGCGAAGGCGACCCACATAAAATAAGGGTTTTACTGAATAAATCTAATAGGATATGGGAATGGGCAACAAAAGAAAGGCCTGTTTGTGACAATAGTTTGGGCACACCAGATGGTGAATACTATGTTAGAGTAAAGGTTTGTGATTCATCTGTGGGTCTTGAACCAAACTGTAAACAGTATCCCAATGGAAATTATAAACCTATTGGGCTTTTACAAAAATTTGGAGAAGGGGATGGAACAAAGGTGTGTTCTGTAAGTTATAAATCCTGCGATACAGACAGTGATTGTGGAGATGGTGAAGGATTTTGTGTAGATAAAGCCAAACTTTATTTTGGATTGATAACTGGCTCTTACACCAAAAATTTAAGTGGAGGGGTACTAAGAAAAAATATATGGGGTCTAACAGATGAGATAAACCCCCACACAGGCATATTCCAAACTTCGGAAAATGTGGAAGGTAATATTATACTCACTCTAGATAGGTTAAAAACAGTGGGATTTAGATATTCCGATCATAGTTACCAAGGAAGTTATACCTGTGGGTGGATTACTACCCATCCCTTAAATGAAGGCGAGTGCCGCATGTGGGGCAATCCCATTGCAGAAATGATTTATGAAACTTTGAGGTATTTTGTCGGTAAAGGAAGTCCTACATCAGAATTTACTTATAGTGCTTCTAATGATACAGGATTACATCTTTCTAAGCCTGATTGGGGTATTAGAAAGGGTGGAAATACCCTTCAGCCTCCTGATTTGTTTCCCTGGTGTTCTAAGCCTTCCATAGTAATTATCAGTGATATCAATCCCAGTTATGATTCTGATACTGTGCCTGGAAGTGCTTTTGAAAGTTATTCAGGTGACCTTTCTGACTTAGATGTAGCTGATTTAGCCAAAACCATAGGGGATGAGGAAGGTATTTCAAACGCAAATTATTTTATAGGACAAAGTAATGGTCTATACGATTTTATTTGTTCTTCTAAAAATGTCTCAGACCTGGGTAAGGTTAGAGGCTTATGTCCTGAGGAACCTACCAAACAAGGTAGTTATTATTCAGCGGCCCTTGCTTATTATGGACATACCAAATTTAAAGATAACTTTACTGACCCCACAAAGGCAGAAAATGTAACCACCTATAGTGTAGCCCTTTCTTCTCCTGTGCCTGAAATAAAGATTCAAGTGGGCGAGCATACCGTTACTCTGGTTCCTGTGGGTAAATCTGTTAGCGGATGCCTTGATGTATATAATTACTGCGCACAAAAATGCATCTTGACATACGATGCTAATAGAGGTTTAACCATCAGCAATTGTTCTCCTAATGCTTACTGTCCTTCCAATCAGATTGTAGATTTTTATGTGACAGAGATTACACCTACTCATGGAAAGTTTAGAATAAATTTTGAAGATGTTGAACAAGGAGCAGACCATGATATGGATAGCGTTGTAAAATATGAGTATTGTGTGGGAGATGCTTGTAATCCTGCCTTGCCTGCTAATCAGGTCAAAATTACCTTGAGTTCAGACTATGCTTCTGGATGTATAGACCAGGTCTTGGGATTTGTCATTTCTGGAACCAGTGAAGATGGGCTTTATTTGCCAGTAAAAGACAGTGATACTGCTCCTCCACCTGGAGATGGCAATACACCTTTAGTAGTTGCTAGTATGCCTTTAACTTGGGAAAAGACATTTACTATTTCTGGTTCTTCAGCAGCTACCCTTTTAAAAAACCCTCTTTGGTATGCAGCAAAATGGGGTGGCTTTGAAGATATAAACAATAATAATAAGCCTGACTTATCTAATGAATGGGACAAAGATGGTGATGGGAAACCAGATACCTATTTTTTTGTAGCTAATCCCTTAAAATTAGAAGAGAAGCTTTCTAAGGTGTTTGCCGATATTCTCAAGCGTGCCTCTTCTGGTACGGCAGTTTCCATGCTTTCCACCTCTACCAGGGGTAGTGGTATCTTCTGCCAGGCCTATTTCTTACCTGCATTTACAAATGAGGAAACCAATGAAGAACTCTCCTGGTTAGGGCACTTAAAGGGCTTTTGGATAGATTCATGGGGACAGATTAGAGAAAATACCACAGAGGACAAAAAATTGATTTTAGATCAGGATAAAGTGATGAAATATTTCCTAGAAGGGGATAAAACAAAAATTCATCTATATAACTCAGATGATACAGGCAAAGTAACCTCTCCTTGCTTCCCAGCCGAAACAAAGACATTAGCTGATGTAAAGACTGTCTGGGATGTGGGTAAAAAATTGTGGGAAAGGGATTTAGACGATAGAACCATTTATACCTCAACAGATGGTTCATCTTTTTTAAGTGGTGGTTTTGCCACAGCCAATGCTTCTACCTTAAAAAACTATTTAAGGGCTTATGATGACAATGATGCAGCAAATATTATCAATTACATAAGAGGAATAGATACCGATATATGTTTAGACAGCGATGCAGGGACATGTAATGAAACCGGACATAGGAGCAGGGAGTTGACCCTGAACGGGGAAACCCATATTTGGAAACTAGGTGATATTGTTTATTCTACTCCTAGAATTTTATCTCATTTTCCATTAAATCTTTATCATATTCGTTATCAGGATAAAACTTATTCTTCAAGTAATGAGAGCTACCCAGGATTTATAGAACAAAAGGTATATGACCCTCATCAAGGCACTCCTTCACCTACCATTAAACGTGATGATTATCTCTTTGTGGGGGCAAATGATGGTATGTTACATTGTTTTTATTTAGGAAAATTAAGAGATAAATTTTGCTATGACCCAGGTTCAAATAGTTATACTAATAATACATGCGAAACTGATAAAGATTGTGATGAAGGGTATTTGTGCAAAAAAAATCCTGATTTAGAGGCTAAACTGGAAGGCGATGATATAGGTAAAGAACTCTGGGCATATATTCCCATGAATGCCCTGCCTTATTTGAAATATCTGGCTAATCTAAAATATGATGATTGCCACATCTATTATGTGGACCAGAGGGCAATGCTTTTTGATGCCAGTATCCAAACAAGTCATAGTGTGCCCATTTCAGTTACCACCTCTGATGGGAATACCATAACCAAAAATTGGGCTACTATCCTAATTGGTGAAATGAGATTTGGAGGCAGTCCTAATCCACCTGGTGGTGCCCCCTGACTTCATGGGAAGAGGGTAGGTCTATCCTCTATCTTTGCCCTAGATATTACTGACCCAGAAAATCCTGATTTACTCTGGGAATTTACTGATAATGATTTGGGGTTTACTACTTCCTATCCTGCTATTGTAAGGATTGGTGATCCAGATGCAGGAGGTCCAAGACAAGATGATGGTCTAAATGGAAACTGGTATGTGGTTTTAGGCTCTGGCCCAAGAGATTATGAAGGAGATACACCGCCAAGTAGAGGTTACATTTATGTAATTGATTTAAAGACTGGTACCTTAATAAAGAAGTTATCGGTAGGTAATCACACCTATATAGGCGATTGCATTGCCGTAGACCCTGACCATGATTATACAGTAGATGCCATTTATTGTGGCACTGTGAAAAGGCAGGGAAGTAATGTTATAGGCGATATGCTGAGGATTTTGACAGATGAGAAAGGTCCAAACAATTGGAGTATTACTACTCTTTATAATGCAGGTGCCCCTATAACTGCTTCGCCTGAACTGACTTTTGATGAAGCAGGTAACTTATGGTGCTTCTTTGGCACAGGGAAATATTTTGGGGAAACAGATAAGACAGATGAAAGCCAGCAATATCTCTATGGCATGAAAGATACTTGTTGGAATCCTATTAACAAAACTTATACATGTAATACTGCGGTAACAAATATCTTTGATGCTACCAATGTGCAGGTAATGGCAACGCCAGTTGATTATATCTGCATGTGTGAAGGCGGAGAGGTGGAGTGTTGTGAATATAATACAGATGGAAGTTGTAAGACTCCAGCTAAGGACGGTAGTGGTGGTTGCAATTGTGGTGACAAGGTAGTAACAGAAGTAGACCTTAATAGTGTTAGTGTAAGTGGCTGTGGTGCTTATAGTGACTGGGATGATTGTGCAAAACATATTGCTAATGATTTTGATGGCTGGAAGATAGAACTTCATACCGGTAGTCCGGCAGAACGTTGTATTTCTAAACCAGGTGTAGTAGGTCAACTAGCTATGTTTACTACCTTTACACCAAATTGTGATATTTGTGGTTTTGGTGGAGATAGTAGCCTATTTTCCCTCTATTATAAGGCAGGTATAGCTTACAAAGAACCGGCTATCTTGCTTGCTACAGGATTTAAAAATAACGAAATTCAAAAAAGTGTGGGTATCGGTAAAGGAGCACCAGCTATTGGTGAGAGCATTGTTACTAAACAAGTAGGTGACAAACTTGTAACTTATATCCAGCTTTCTACCGGTCAGGTAGTAGAGGTAACACAAAAAGGAATTTTTATGCCTAATAAAGCCCAATTCTGGATTGAAGAATAGTTAAAGGCTCATTCTTAAAAGAATGGGCCTTTATTAGAAGTCTTTTTTCTTTAGATTCATGGCTACCAGTTTATTAAGGGTATGATAACTCTTTGCAAACACAGACCTAAATGGCAATAAAGCCTGAAAAAGATTTTTACAAAAAATAAATATTTACTTATTGACATTTGCGTTTTAGACATATAATATTTAACTTGACAAAAAATTAAAAAAAACCTTTGACAAATGTTTCAAAATGTTGTAAAAGGACGATGTTAATCTAAATGGAGGGGTAAGAGGGTGATTAGTATAACTATTGACAAGGCTCTTTTAATCCAGTTGGTTAATTTTCTCTTATTGATTTTTATCTTAAACATGCTTCTCTTTAAGCCTATTCGGGAGGCTATCAAAAAAAGGGAAAGGAAGATACAGTCAGACCAAGATGAAATTGCTAAGCTTCAGACTGAAGCAGAGGATAGGTTAAAGCAATTTCAGTTAGCCATAGAAGAGGCTAAAAAGGAAGGATTGGCTAAAAAAGAGGCATTAAGAAAAGCAGCTACTGAGGAAGAAAGGAGTCTTTTAGCAAAGGTCCATAGTGAAGTTGAAGAGGAATTAACTAAAGTGAAGACCGAGATTACCAAAGAAATGCAAGAAACACGTGAAAAATTGAAAGAGGAGATAAAGGTATTTGCTTCAGATATCGCAGAAAAAATCTTGGGGAGGCCACTTAGCCATGGATAGAAATCATAAGGTGGCACGAGTCTTTTTTATTTTGGTGTTAGTGTGTGGTATTAGCTTAGTGATAGGAATGTGTTATGCTACGGCTACTGAAGAGCACCATGGACCAGTTGCTCATGAGACTGCAGAACATGAAGTAACTCATGAAGGACACGAAGCTCATCATTTTACCAGACATCAATATTTTGACCTTCTTTGGCGGGCCCTTAATTTTTTCCTTTTTGCGGCTATTATCTATAAACTTACTGCCAAGCCTGTGCGTAATGCCTTAAATCAAAAGGAAGAACAAATAAAAACAACTTTAGAAGACCTAGAAAAGGAAAAGCGACTTACTCGCCAAAAATTTCTAGAATATGAAGCAAAGTTGGCTCAATTAGATAAAGAAAAAGAAAAGATTATTAAAGAATTTATTGTTGCTGGAGAGGCTGAGAAAAAAAGAATTATTGAAGAAGCCAATAAGATGGCAGAGCAAATTAAAGAGGGAGCAAAACGCGCAGCAGTGCAAGAGGCCAAGATGGCTAAAGAAGAACTTAGGGCTGAAATTGCAGAAATGGCTACCAAGATGGCTGAAGACATTATAAAAGAGAATTTTAAAACAGAAGACCAAAAAAAGATTGTTGAAGAATATTTAGCAAAGATGGGAGGATAAAGTTGATAGGAATAGGAATTGCCCGTCGGTATGCAACGGCTCTTTTCAAGGTAGGGTTAGAAGATAATAAAGTAGAAGAGTATGGAAAGGAATTAAAAGAAATCACTGATTTTTTAGAAGCAAATAAGGATTTAAAGTCCTATTTAATCACACCCCTATTTGAAAAGAGCTTGCGTAAACAGGTATTAGAAACTATTCTAGAAAAAGCAAATTTATCAGAAATAATGAAAAGATTTTTAACTCTGCTTTTTGATAAAAAGAGATTGCTTTATCTTAAGGATATTTTTAATTATTATGCCACTTTACTAGATGAATATAAGGGTATTTGTAGGGCGGAACTTATATCGGCTGTTTCTCTTACAGACGATATTTTGGAAGCAATTAAGGCAAGACTAAAAGAAGTAACAGGTAAGAAAGAAGTAGTGTTAGAGATAAAGGAAGACCCCCAGCTTATTGGTGGTGTTGTTACCAAAATAGGGGACATGGTTTATGATGGAAGTATAAGGAGACAATTAAATATTTTAAAGGAAAATTTAAAAAGAGGTGAGGTATAAAGATGCAAATTAGAGCAGAAGAAATCAGCGAAATTATTAAGCAACAAATTAAAGGGTTTGAAAAGGAGATTGATGTCAGCGAGACTGGAGTGGTGCTTTCTGTAGGTGATGGAATTGCCCGTGTTTATGGTTTGGAGAAATGTGAGGCTTTGGAGCTAATAGAGTTTCCTGGAGAAATTTATGGTCTTGCCCTGAATCTTGAGGAAGATAATGTGGGTATTGCTATTATGGGTGAGGACATCCATATTAAGGAAGGGGATATTGTAAAACGCACCGGTAGGATTGCTCAGATTCCAGTGGGAGAGGCAGTTATTGGGCGTGTGATTGATCCCGTGGGAAGACCCCTGGATGGGAAAGGACCTATTGAAGCCAAGGAATTCCGGCGTATAGAATTTAAGGCCCCAGGAGTTATTGAAAGACAGCCAGTAAAGGAGCCTTGTTATACCGGGCTTAAGGCTATTGATGCCATGACCCCTATTGGCCGAGGACAGCGGGAGTTAATTATTGGTGACCGTCAGATTGGGAAAACAGCTATTTGTATTGATGCTATTTTAGCCCAGAAGGAAACCGATGTCTATTGCATCTATGTAGCTTGCGGCCAAAAGAGATCCACAGTAGCAACTATTGTGGATACCTTACAGAGGTATGGAGCCATGGAGTATACTACGGTAGTCTCTGCTACCGCCAGTGACCCGGCTACATTGCAATACATTGCCCCTTATTCTGGTTGTGCCATTGGAGAATATTTTAGAGATACCAAGAGACATGCCCTAATTCTTTATGATGATCTGACTAAACAAGCTTGGGCTTACCGTCAAGTCTCTTTGCTTTTAAGAAGACCACCAGGTCGGGAAGCTTATCCAGGAGATATTTTCTATAATCATTCCCGTCTATTAGAAAGGGCAGCCAAATTGAATGAAGAATTAGGTGGTGGTTCTTTAACTGCATTGCCGATTATTGAAACCCAACAAGGAGACGTTTCCGCTTATATTCCTACCAATGTTATTTCTATCACTGATGGTCAGGTATATTTAGAACCAGGTCTTTTCTTTGCAGGTGTTCGTCCTGCCATTAATGTTGGTCTTTCTGTTTCCCGTGTGGGTGGTGCCGCCCAGGTAAAGGCTATGAAACAAGTAGCAGGTAGTTTAAGGCTAGACTTGGCTCAATATAGAGAATTAGCAGCATTTGCCGCCTTTGGCTCGGAATTAGACAAGGCTACCCAGAAACAACTGGAAAGAGGAGCAAGATTGGTTGAAATTTTGAAGCAACCTCAATATCAACCATTACCCTTGGAGAAACAGGTGACCATTATCTATGCAGGTGTGAGAGGATTCTTGGACGAATTCCCTGTAGAAGTCCTCAGAGAATACGAAGAGGAGTTATATCCATTTATTGAGTCTAAATATCCTCAAATTTTTAAGAGTATTAAAGAGAAAAATGAGATAGATAAAGAGACAGATGATTTAATGACCAAGGCTTTGACAGAGTTTAATGCTGAATTTAAGACCAAAAAAGGTTTGTCCTAATGGAGGGTGACTAATAAATGCCAGCCTTAAGAGATATAAAAAGGAAAATAGAAGCAGTTAAAAAGACAGAACAAATTACCCGTGCCATGAATATGGTAGCAGCAGCGAAGTTGCGGAGTGCACAGGCAAAGATGGAGGGGTTCCGGGTTTATGCCGATAAATATAAAGAGGTAATGGGAAGATTATCTGCTGTTGGCGGAATTAGTACTGCTCAATTTCCTCTCTTGCAAAGGCGAGAACAGGTAAACACCATCCATTTAGTATTACTTACCGCAGATAGGGGCCTTTGTGGTGCCTTTAATGCCAATTTAATCAATAGAGCAGAAAAATTTATTGGAGCTACCAAGGGAGAAGGGAAGAACATTTTGTTGACCATTATAGGCCGTCGTGGTGTATCTTATTTTAAAAGGTATTATTCAGAGTTAATAAAAAATACCTATCAAGACATAGTAGGAAAAATAGATTATACATTTGTAAGTCGTTTTGCGCAAGAATTGGTATCTTCTTTTCTCTCTGAAGAAGCAGATGAAGTTGCTATAATTTATACCCAATTTTTGAGTATGGTAAGGCAGGTGCCCACAGTAGAAATACTCCTTCCTCTTGGTGCAGAAGGTGTTAGTGAAGAGACCTCTGAAGTAGAATATATTTATGAACCAAAGGCACAGGAAATTTTGAAACAGATTTTACCTAAGAGCATCAATGTGCGGTTATATAGTTATTTCCTTGAAAATGAAGTCTCTGAGCATGCATCCCGAATGAGGGCTATGGATAATGCCACCAGCAATTGTAAAGAGATGGTAAGGGAATTAACCCTAGTTTTTAATAAATTGAGACAGGCAAATATCACCAGAGAATTGATGGATATTGTTGGTGGTGCAGAGGCCTTAAAAGGATAAAAATATAAAGGAGGTTAAAGATATGAATGTTGGTAAAATTGTGCAAGTTATTGGGAATGTAGTAGATGTGAGATTTAAAGAAGGTGAGGTGCCAACTTTACACAATGCCTTGACAGTTACCAACCCAGCTATTGACGATACAGAAGACAATTTAGTTTTAGAAGTATTTCAGCACTTAGGTGATAATGTAGTCCGCACTGTGGCTATGGATATTACAGATGGTCTAATGCGAGGCATGGAGGTTAAGGATACAGGCAATCCTATTATGTGTCCGGTGGGGAAGGAAGTTTTGGGCCGAGTAATCAATGTGGTTGGAAAACCAGTGGACGGTAAAGGTCCTATCCAGGCCAAAGAATACTATCCTATTCATAAAGAGGCCCCCGCATTAGTAGATCAAGAGACTACTGTAAAACTTTTAGAAACCGGGTTAAAAGTAGTTGACTTATTAGTTCCTTTCCCCCGTGGTGGTAAAATGGCCATGTTTGGAGGAGCGGGAGTAGGTAAAACAGTAGTTATGCTAGAGATGATGCATAATATTGCTTTAGAGCATGGTGGTCTTTCTGTCTTTGCTGGTGTTGGAGAGCGGACGCGTGAAGGCAATGACCTTTATCTGGAAGTAAAAGAATCAGGAGTTATAGAAAAAGCAGCTTTGATTTATGGACAAATGACAGAGCCACCCGGTGCTAGAGCAAGGGTAGCTCATACAGCCATGACCGTATGCGAGTATTTCCGTGACCAAGGACAGGATGTTTTGATCTTTATCGACAATATTTATCGGTTTATTCAAGCAAACTCCGAGGTTTCTGCCTTGTTAGGTAGGATGCCTTCGGCGGTGGGTTATCAGCCTACTCTAGGTGAGGATATGGGTAGACTGGAAGAGCGAATTACCACTACAAAAAAGGGGTCGATTACTTCAGTCCAATGTGTATATGTGCCAGCCGATGATTTGACTGACCCAGGACCGGCTACTACATTTTCCCATTTAGATGGAACAGTTGTTCTTTCAAGGCCAATTGCTGAGTTAGGTATTTATCCTGCAGTTGACCCCCTTGATTCTACTTCTAAAATTTTAGACCCAAACATTTTAGGTACAGAACATTATGGTGTTTCCCGTGAGGTTCAGAGAATTTTACAGAAATACAAGGAATTACAAGACATTATTGCTATTTTAGGCATGGAAGAGCTTTCAGAGGAAGATAAAGTTACCGTGGCTCGGGCTAGAAGGATTCAGAGATTCCTTTCTCAACCCTTCCATGTAGCTGAACAGTTTACCGGGCGTCCAGGTGCTTATGTGAAGCTAAAGGATACCATAAGAGGTTTTAAAGAAATCATTGAAGGAAAGCATGATGATTTACCAGAACAGGCCTTTTATATGGTAGGGGGAATTGAGGAAGCGGTAGAAAAAGCAAAGAAATTGGCGGCAGCTTAAAAATAAAGAGGAAGTAATTATGGCAGGAAAAATCCTTTTGGAAGTTATTACCCCGGATCGTTTGGTCTTGAGGGAAGAGGTAGACATGGTAGTGGCTACTGCCGTAGAGGGTGAGTTTGGGATTCTGCCTGGACACGCCCCTATGGTTTGTTTGCTGGAAATTGGTCCAGGGAGATATAAAAAAAATGGGAAAATAGATTATATGGCTATTGCAGGAGGTATTTGTGAAGTCTTTGAAAATAAAGTGAGTATTCTGGCTGAAGCGGCTGAACTGGCACGTGAAATAGATGTTAAAAGGGTAATGAAGGCTAGAGAAAGGGCCCTAAAAAGACTAGCGAAGAAAGAAAATATAGATGTGGCTAGGGCAGAAGCGGCCTTAAGACGGGCAATGATGAGGTTAAAAGTAGCCAGATATGCAGGGCTGGTAGAGTCAATCCCACCAGCAGAGATTAAAGAGTAGTAGAAAAAAGTTAGTTTTATAGATGTTTTTAAAAGCGCCCCTCTCGGGGCGTTTTTTTATATAGGTGGAAATAACTAAGCTTTAAGCTGTTTACTTCGGTTTCAATGAGGTTAAAAAAATGTCCTTCCTGAGATAATAGTGAATATTTTAGCATACACTCAAAGGCAGGGCCATCACTGCCCCTGCCTTTGCTATTAATTTTTCCTTCTACTCAACAACCCAAAACCTAACAAACCAGACCCCAGCAGAAGAATAGTGGTAGGGATGGGGACTGAAGCTGTTTCTATGTTTAAGGTAATCCCATTGTTATAGTAATGGCAATCAGGGTCAAACCCAAGGCCAAAATTCCCATCTGTAAGGTAAGTGTTCAAAGTAGCAATTTCAAATGGATCAAAATCATAAGTGATATCTTGTGCAGATGCTGGAAGGTCTTGCCAATGGTGCAATAGAATACCTTGACCCGAAAAGTTATCACCATAGCCTGGGTTGTCCCTATCACTAGTGACGCCTGCGGTTGCCGAATCCAAAAGATGCACCCATAGGTCGTTGGATTCACTATCCCAATTACGGATATCGTCAAAAGATAATGAAGCAGAAACAATGATTTCACCTGCTGGTATATCCCAATCAATACCCCATGTATAATAGGAGGAGTGATCTAAATCATAGAGATCTGCTGGAGTTGGTTGAAAGGTATAAGTTGCGGCTTCGGTTACTCCTCCAAGCATAAAGACTAAAATTATAGTGCAAAAAAACATCCCCAAGTTTTTCATATAACGCATGTTTTCACCTCCTTTTCATATTTTAGTATATTGTATGAGTTTCTCTAACCATTGTAAATTCTCCAAAGGGCTTATTTTTAGTTGTATTTCAAAAGTCTTATTTTGGAAGAAATATAATACCCTAGTTGGATATGCCAAATAATAAGGGAGGGCTACTTAGTAGCCCTTGCCTTTGATATATAGGTTTGGCTTGATTAAGTATTTACCTTTTTCCTTCTGCTAAGTAGGCCAAAACCCAGCAAACCAGAGCCAAGGAGGAGAATGGTTGAAGGAATGGGAACCATGGGTGCCTTGTCTCCTTTTACTTTTTCTAATGTAAAGTCACATTCCCAACTTCCACTCCAACCATGAAGTTTTTCGGCATGAGCAACTATACCAGTTGGCCTATCATTGGGCCAAATCCCATCCTCAACCAATGCACCACTCAAGCTGTCTTTACTAATAAGGAAATCAAAGTCACCAAGATTATTTCCTTCGCCCCAGCCAAAGGCAGTTACTGTGCCTGCTAACAGTGTAGTTCCTGCAGTGTAACTATTACCTGAAACAGTAACACATCCTTTCTCAACTTTTTCTTCCATAGTACCACTAACTAGATCACCATTTTCATCTACGGTAAGATAAATCTTGATATCCGTCATATATTTATCTCCGGTTAGATAATCAAATGTATCATCTGCATAAGTTATCTTCCAATCATCGG
>Ga0190362_1000036_pt1 | contig 16828 bp, 13 predicted proteins | sample 48721856_MG_FD_163437 | JGI IMG/M metagenome (GOLD analysis project Ga0190362, IMG submission 163437) | Hydrothermal vent microbial mat bacterial communities from Southern Trench, Guaymas Basin, Mexico - 4872-18-5-6_MG | ecosystem: Environmental > Aquatic > Marine > Hydrothermal vents >...
GAATATTTCTCTTCGTCTCTGTCTTTATTTCGAGATTCTGGTGCAGATTTTTGTGTCCACTGGGGGCATTACTCTCTCTTGCAAATAGATTTAGTCTAATAAGATTAAAATTTAATGAAGATTGTAAAGGATGTGAGATCTGCAAAGAATTTTGTCCGATGAGAACTGAAGATAAAAATAAGGGCAGGGTAAATCCGGATGCGAGTGATTGTATAAGGTGTTTAGAGTGCTTAGAGAGGTGTCCAGAGGGGGCAATTAAGCTTGGGTCTAGACTCTGAAATTCATTCGCATCTGTGTTTTTTTGGTCCATTTCTATAATTCATATGGATCCATATGGTGGTATATTCATGGCCCAATTTCAGAAAGTATTTACTATTTTGTTTATGAGGGATGAAATGGTCTTAACGAAAGAACAGAAAGATGAAAGATAAAAGAGGTATTTTAATTGTAATTTCGATAGTTTTATGTATCATTTTATCCCTGTTATTTTCAATGAGTAAGGGAGGAATGAAAGAAAATAAAACTCAAGAGATTAAAGAGGAGAAAATTATGGAGGAAAGGGTCAGGAAAGCGGCGGTCTCTGGGAGATTTTATCCCTCCGATGAAAAGGCTTTGAGGGGGATGATTAAAGGCTATATCGAAAATGCTAAGGAGGAAAAGATTAAAGGAAGGATAAGAGGCTTAGTATCCCCGCATGCGGGTTATATCTTTTCGGGGAGGGTTGCCGCTTATGGTTATAAGCAACTTTTAGGAGGCAGATACAGGGAAGTCTTCATCCTGGGGCCATCACATTATGTTAGATTTAAAGGAGCTTCAATAGCCAACGCCACTCATTATGAAACCCCTCTGGGAAAGGTAAGGCTCTCGGAAAGGGTTGATGATTTGAGAAGAGAGCCATTAATTATATCAAATGAATTCGCTCATTTAAGAGAACATTCTCTTGAGGTTCAAATTCCCTTTTTACAGGAAGTTCTGGATAATTTTACAATTATACCCATAGTAACTGGTGATGTAGATCCAGAAGAACTTGCAGAGGTTTTATTGAGGTATATAGATGATGACTCGCTTGTAATAGCATCTTCGGATCTATCCCATTATCATCCATATGAAAAGGCCATAGAATTGGACAAAAACTGTATTACCTCAATCCCAGATTTAAATTTTAACGAGATGATTAATAAATGTGAGGCATGTGGTAAGATTCCCATTCTTACCTTGATGTATATTGCAAGAGAGAAGGGCTGGGAGGGAAAGTTATTAAATTATAACAACTCTGGTGATACCTATGGTGATAAAGACAGGGTTGTTGGATATTCATCAATTGCATTCTATGAAAAAATGGAGGAAGAGATAGAGGAGAAGGACAGGAAATTCCTTCTGGGATTGGCAAGGGAAACTCTGGAAAAATACCTAAAAAATGGCTCAAAGCCAACTTTGGATGAAGAGAAAATTCCAGAAAAATTAAAGGAAATGAAGGGATGCTTTGTAACCCTGGAGAAGAATCATCAGCTCAGGGGCTGTATCGGGCATATCCTCCCTCAAAAAAGGCTGTATGAGTGCATTATCGAAAATGCAATCAATGCAGCTTTAAACGACCCGAGATTTCCTCCGGTAAGGTATGAAGAGCTCAAAGATATAGAGATAGAGATTTCAGTGTTGAGTGTTCCGGAGAAATTAAACTATAATTCAGCAGAGGATCTACTGGAAAAGTTGACTCCGTTAAGGGATGGCGTTATCTTAAAATCTGGATGGAGACAGGCAACCTATCTACCCCAGGTCTGGGAGCAGATTCCAAGGAAGGAAGATTTTTTATCTTCCCTGTGCAGGAAGGGCTATATGCCGGGAGATTGCTGGAGGAAAGGGGAGACAGAGGTGTATGTCTATCGGGCCCAGGTTTTTAGGGAAGAATGAAATTAACACTGGAGGAGCATCTCCAAGAATTACGAAGAAGAATCCTGTGGATCCTTTTCATCTTAGTCTTCTTTTCTATTGTTTCTTATCCATTAACCCCCTCCCTTCTAAGTAAAATTAAACGCGATCTGCTCAGGGGCTCATCCTTAGTTGTATTATCACCACAGGAGGCAATCCTGGTTTATATAAAAATCTCCCTTCTTTTAGGATTTACCCTGAGTCTTCCCTTCATAATCTTTCACAGCTGGAGGTTTATCGCCCCAGGACTGATTGAGAGGGAAAAGAGGTTATTCCTCTGTATAGTAACATCCTCTATTCTATTGTTCCTTCTGGGAGCGGGTTTTGCCTATTTTTTTCTTCTCCCCATAACCCTGAGATTTCTCCTCGAGGTTGCTAACTGGACTGCAGTACCGATGTTAAGCCTGGATAGAACCATAAATTTCATCCTTCTGATAATTCTAATCTCTGGTCTAATCTTTCAACTTCCGCTCGTTGTTGGAATTTTAACAAGGTTAAGCTTGGTTAATTATAAAATTCTTTCATCAAAGAGAAGATACGTAATTTTGTTAGCTTTTATTATCTCAGCACTAATTACCGATCCAAGTATGGTAACTCAGATTTTAGTTGCCATTCCTATAATTATACTATATGAAATAAGTATTATGGTCTCAAAGATTTTGGGAAAATGATAGGAACCTATGAATTGATTCTAATCTTGGTTATTGCATTGATCCTATTTGGACCAAAAAGACTTCCAGAGTTAGCCAGGGCCCTTGGAAAAGCAGTGAGGGAATTTAAAGGGGCAGTGAGTGATTTAGAAGAATATGGAGAAGGGAAAGGAAAGGGAGAGCTGAAGGGATGATTCCATTTATATAACTAAAAATATTTTACATCTTAAATTATGGTCATCGGACGGGAAAAGATTCTGGAGCTCGTGAAGAGGAAAAAGCTCATAGAGGACTTCAGCGAGGATTGTCTAGGTGGAGCGGGCTATGATCTCAGGGTTGGGGGGATTTACAGGCTAAAGGGTGGCGGTTTTTTAGGTACTTTCAAGAGGGAAACACCGGATGTTGAGGAAATTCGGTTTGAGGAATATTCTCTGAAGCCAGATGAGTATGTTCTGGTTGGAACACTGGAGAGGGTGAATATGCCAGAGAACCTAATAGCGAGGGTTCTGCCCAGGTCCAGCCTGTTCAGATGCGGGTGTTCTTTGGTTACTGCTCTTGTAGATCCGGGATATGCCGGAGTTCTGATATTTGGCCTTAGAAATCTGTCAGAGTTTGAGTTCAGGATCGAGAAAGGGGCCAGGGTTGCGCAGATAGTATTCGAACAAGTAGAGGGAAAGACCAGGAGCTATGAAGGAAGGTATCAGGGTGGAAGGGTCGTTTAGATATATTAACTTTCCAATCGTAAATAAATACAGAAATCTAAATATTAAACACATAAACTGATAGATATATGATGAAAGCAAGTCATATACTGTTGGTTTTGATGATTTCATTATGCACATTCTCAACAGCGGTAAAGGCAGAAACCCTTTGCTCCTATCCTGGGCCCGATTTATCTGAGGATCTGCTGAGATTAACAGATTTCAGCGTTACTGGATCTTCTATTCTAAGAGAAGGAGACAGGATTACTGTAAAGTTTAATCTGCAAAATTTCGGTCAACATGACCTCAACCTTGGTTCTGAGGGAATTTTTGTTGCAGCCAAAGATCCCGAGGGAGAGGATGCCTCTTTTGGTTTTACTCGAGCTAATACCGTTCTAAGGGTTGGGGAGACTGTTTCTATTGAAGCTTCAAAAACCCTGGATAAAGATGGAAACTGGTTAATCTGGCCATCTTATCATCTTTCGTCGGCTACCGGAGAAAAATTTGGACCAGAGAATTGGCATGGTTGTTCATTAGTGGTTTTAACTGCTGTTAGAGACTCCGACAAGGATGGTATTGCAGACAAAAAGGATAACTGCCCTTACAAATATAATCCAAAGCAGAAAGATAAGGATAAGGATGGTATAGGAGATCTATGTGACAACTGCCCTACCGAATACAATCCAGACCAGAAAGATAAAAATCAGAATGGTATTGGAGATGTGTGCGAAAGAGATACCACTTCACCAACCGTTACCATCAACCACCACCCCGTTCTGGATATCTATCCAACTACAAACATAACCTTTAATGTAATTGTAACAGACGACACAAATGTCACCAGAATTGTAATTTATATAAATGATAATGCCACAGAATGCAGTCCGATAGAATATTTCTGGAAAGACAATTACTGGCAGTGTACATGGAATGCTGGAAGATTTCCGGCAGGAACCTTAACCTACAGAGCAGAGGCTTTTGACCCTGCTGGGAACAGAGGGATTTCTGCTGAGAAAATTTTGAATGTTAGTGGTATAAGTCCTCTGCCTCCAAGGGAAACACCACCAGGAGTTACACCAGAACTTCCATGTTTTATCTCTGGAATGATTTACGATTTTAAGTATTATTCAAAAACATTAGCCGTTAAAGCTTGCGAAGCGGAAGTTATTGAGGGGGGTTGTTTGCCAACTCCACCTTATACTTGTTTGCCATCAATGACAAGATGTAAGGAAGGTGGTGAGGTCTATTATGATACCAATTTAACAAGAATATGGGCAGGAGAAGAGAGATTCAGGATGCCGGGACCAATGGAATATCATATCTATGTCCCTTGTAATAAAAGCTATTTGATACAGCCTGTTTATCAGCCTTATGGTTATGGATGTCCATGGCAGGGCAGTTGGAGAGCAGATAAAAGCAATTTTGTTCCAGCTACGGAGCCTTATGCAAAGGGTTATGATTTTTATTTTGAGCCTGCGCCTGAGACATCATTTATTATATATACCTCAAACGAAACTGAAATACATTTTATTAAACCGGACAGTGGTATAGATTACTATATTGATACTGGGATGAGTGTAGCCACTCCTATAGGCGGAGAGAACACCATTGTATTTGCTAGCCCTGACCTTACTGGAGAATTTGTATCAGACTCTGATCTTTACCTTATTAAATGGGACCCGTGTTTAGGTACTTCCTACACCCACCAAAGATCGCCTCGCCTATTCACTCAGGAGGGGATAGAAAGCACCCCTTGTATTTCAAAGGATGGTGGGAAGATTGCTTACGCGAAAAGAGATGCGATTTTCATTGTGGATGTGTATAGCGCTGTTCAGTATGGAAGGTACTGTTCTTGGGAGAGGGTAGCAATTGGAGATTATCCAGAAGACCCAGATTTCTCCCCAGACGGAAATAAAATAGTATTTGAATCTGATGGTAGAATAAAAGTTGTGGACATAAATACAGGGGAAGTAGAAAGACTAACATTAGGTTCTCCGACATCTTTCCACAGACGCACACCATCTTGGTCTCCAGACGGTCACTATATAGTTTATTCGATTAGAGACGACAGTCGCCCGTTAAAACAATACGACCTATATATAATGTCCACAGGAATGCTTGGAATAGGTATTGAACTAACGGATACACCAGATTACGATGAATTCAGACCCAAATTTTCACCCGATGGAGGATATATCGCCTATGAACGCTTTAAAGCGGGAGGGGACTCATATCCGGCTGAGATACGCTTGATCGAATTCGATGTGACTCATGGAACTATTGTATCGGACAGGAAGATTACCGAAGTAAGTCCTCCAAGAAGTGGATGGAAGTTTATGTATGGAGATCTTTCAAATACACCGGCACCATCTTGGTTCACCTGCAACCAACTTGTTATTTTCAACAGCATCGTAAAAGGGAGAGTTGGAGAGGAATTAACATATAGAATCCCGGTGTTTTGTGGAGTTCCACCTTACACTTTCACCTTGCTCTCTGACTTACCGCAAGGCTTAAAATTTGAAAATGGTGTCATCTCAGGAGTACCATCCGTTCCAGGCAACTACACCGTATCCTTAGAGGTAAAAGACAGTTTAGGTAATTCGGTAAGAGCAGAGTATGATTTTAGAATTGAAGGACCGCTACTAAGGGTAATTGTGAAAGATTTAGTGACTGAGTCGATTGATTTGGATCTTAACACCCTAATTCAAAGTGGTACACCACCTTATAGCTTCACCTTCGCTGAAGAGAGGGTCACTCCTCATGGAGAACACTACAAGGCTCCGGAAGGATTGAGGATAGATGGCAACAGACTGACTGGCACTCTTGTTAGTAGTAAAACAACCGTATGGCTTCGTGTAGAGGATGGTGCTGGGCAGATTGTTTGGCCAGAATTTACAATATTTAAGCCATCTCTTGCGCGAGAGGCAATAAGCGGAGGTCAAGTTCTGTTTAGTGATAGAATGTATTTTCCCGGTGTTGGGGGTTCTGGGCAAGTTGTTAGTCTGCATGTAACTGAGAACCCAGACGGATTACGATATGAAATACCCTTAAGTGAAGAAAATATTATCCATAGATCAGGAGGAATAGGTATTCTCAATCTTAGCAAAGAGGATGTATTTCGGGATATCAACACTCCTTATGAAACCGTAAAAGCTAAATTGGAGGTGAAAAAAACTGTTCATCTGGAAAAGCGCGAATATAGGTCAGGAGATCAAACTGCGGCCTATGGAGAAGTAATAGAAGAAAGTGAACAAATATTCACGTTTTTCACTGGCGAATTCTTAATTGTTAGAGATAAAGCTCTCTGGTATTCATTCAGATTCGGTAATTTCGGGACACCTTCTTTGGATTGGGGACTTTATAGGGACCTGTTTGGCTGCGGTGATTTGTATCACTGTATATGTCTTGATGGTTGTCCTTGTTGCGATGCTACGCGGGCGTGCTGTTGGCATGAGCATATTCCAGAATATATTTTTAAGAATTATTATAAGGACCTGGCCAAACCTGGAAACTGCTTTGGAATGTGCACCGCTGCCTGGAAGATTCGTAAGGCATCGCAAGGTGGCACAGGGGATACAGCAGTAGGATGGTGGTCTGATAGTTGGTGGCATGACAAAGCGATTTATGATGCAGACTTGGATCGGCATGTGGTAAATCCGGTTCGAGATGAACCCGAAATTTTCGGAAGTCTGAGAAGGTATATCAATGCGATGCACGGATGGCAACTTGACTGGGATGTGATGAGACACGTGGTTAACCAAATCGACCCACTTGAGAATGACGTTGGAGATTGGACGCGACAGGTTATTAATACATTGACTGATAACGACCCTGAAGAATATATCTTGGGTATAACTGAAACTGCAACACTTGGCTCTGCTGGACATGCGCTCGCTCCATATGAGGTTGTTAAAAAAGGAGATGTATATTACATACTCTGCTATGATCCAAATAGACCCCTGAATGATGATGTGATGAAAAACCATGGGAGCTATGTCAAAGTTTATCCCGGAAGAAGCTGGGAATTCACTTTTCCTTCAGATGCTCCAGACGCGCCGGGGGAGAACTGGATGAATGGATACATAGTGACGATTCCAAAATCTCTGCTAAAAGGGAATGCAAGGTTTCTGGGACCCGATATTCTGACTGAGTGGGAAACCTGGGAGACGCTCCTCATATTGCTTTTTGGAGCTGAAACAGAGCAGATAACAGATGAGCGAGGGAATCGTTTATTGGATGACAAAGGGAATTTGATAACCGACAGACCGACAATGGATGTAATGTTCTATCCCTCGTTTGGCGGAAACAAAAATTCAAGCATACTTCTTATGGGGAAGGGAAATTACACACTAAATCTAAATGCAAAAGATAGATATAGTTATGTGCAGATAACTCCCAATTTTACATTGGAACTTGAATCTTCTGCTGGTGGAGCTGACATTTTAAAATTAAACCTCAGAGAAAATATTCTCGAATTCTACTCACCAGTTGAGAAAAATATAAAATTTGTAATAACTCGAGAATTACCTACTGAAACTAGAATTACGGAAATTAAAAATTACCGCCTCAAAAGCAATGTAACGTTATTCATTGAGGATGATGGTATAAAAGTCTGGAGTGACCATAAAACTACCTATGACATACTACTCAAATCAGAAGGACCAAATGCAACTGAATTTAGACACGATGACATTAAAATAATGAGCAATGAATTACAAAAAGTTATTCCTTCAGCTAACCTCTCTTCTATAACTTTATTCAGAGATATGGACTTAAATGGTGTTTTTGAGAGTGAAGAAGTTCTTAAAGAAAAAATTCTTGGACCTGTTGCTAAAGCAAGAGATATTAACGTGACTACAGAGGGCAAGAGCGCAAAGATACAACTTGACGCATCCGAATCGTATTCTCCGACTAATAAAAAGCTAATTTATTACTGGAAAATACCAATTCATGGGGAAATTGTTTCCGAGCAGCCTGAGACAGAGATAGAAATGCCTGTAGGAGAGTGGCTGGGAGAACTTAGGGTCAGTGATGGAGATAGAGAAGATACAACCTTAATATGGATAAATATTAACATTGCGGCATCACATCCGAGTGAAGAATTTTTATCTCAATACTTAGTTATAGGCGCAATTATTGGAGTATGTATAATGATCTTTCTGGCATTAAAACTGAAAAAGAAGAAATGATTCTGGTCTGCTAACAGGCGAATAAAAGGCGTCGCTTCGTCCACCCCATATCCCTGCACATCCCTCAACCCGGAGAGAGTTCTATGCAGCTCTGGATTCCAACAGAAATCTGCATTTATATTATAGACATCATAAGTATTAACAAAAATGCCTCTGGGAGTTCTCGAGATCTTGGTTATTCTCTTGATAATTTTAATCCTATTCGGATCAAAGAAATTGCCAGAGTTAGCTCGCTCTATTGGTGAGGCAGTGAGTGAATTTAGAAAGGGGATGAGAGGAGGGAAAAGGTAATTGGGTAAATTGATGTTCTAAATTAATATTGAAACAATAATGCAAAAAACTTATAAACTTTTGCGTTATTAATATATTATATGGACACAGAAACCCTAAAGCTCGTAATAAACGAACAGAGAGACGAAATAGAAAAGAAATTTGGTGAGGAAAACATAATAGAGAGAGAAATACAAAACCTGATTGATGCTGGGAAAACAAGACAGGTTCTGGTAGTTACCGGTGTGAGAAGGTGCGGCAAATCTATACTTGCTCATCTGTTTCTCAGAAACTTTAAATATGCCCATATAAACTTTGATGATGAGAGACTGGAAACTCTCAAGACAGCGGAACTCAATAAAATTATTGGGGCATTTTATGAGTTGTATGGAGAGGTAAATTTTATGATCTTTGATGAGATTCAAAATATACCAAAATGGGAACTCTTCATAACGAGACTCCATAGAAGTAAGAGGGTTATAATAACCGGTAGTAATTCCAGACTACTTTCGGGAGAACTTGCAACCCATCTGACGGGAAGACACATTGATATAACCCTGTTCCCGTTCTCGTTGAGAGAATTTCTTAAATTTAAGGGTCTGAGATATGATATCTATCTGACAAGAGATGTAGCTAAAATAAAGAATCATTTAAAGGATTATCTAATTGGTGGTGGTTTTCCGGAAGGCGGAGATAAAGAGCATATAAGATCGATTTATAATGACATAGTAACAAAAGATATCCTCCTTAGACACAACATAAAGTTTAGGTCCGCCTTCAAAGAATTTGTTAGACTTGTGGTTACAAATTTTTCAAATGAAATAACCTATTCTGCTCTAAAAAACGCCATCAATGTTAAGAGTGTTCATACAACAAGGAACTATCTTTCAATGCTTGAGGAAGCCTTCCTTGTCTTCAGATTACCCAAATTTTCATTTAGGTTTAGGGATCAGATAAGAGAGCCAAAAAAAGCCTATGTTGTTGACAATGGAATAATTAACGTCCTAGGCTTTAGATTTAGTGAAAATATCGGCAGATTTTATGAAAACACCGTTTTTGTGGAACTTAAAAGAAAACAGACCTTTAATCCAGGTCTGGAATTGTATTATTACAAGGATATCTCCGGACATGAAGTTGATTTTGTTATTAAAGAGGGGTCAAGAGTTAAACAATTAATTCAGGTATGTTATGACCTTGGAAGCGAAAAGACAAAACAAAGAGAAATCAGAGCTTTGCTACACGCAAGCAAGAATTTAAATTGCAAAGATCTACTTATTATAACAGAAGATTATGAGGCAGAAGAGGACCTAGAATGGTTTGGAACTAAAAGAAAGGTGAGGTTTATGCCTCTATGGAAATGGTTATTAAGTTGAGAAATGAAAAAACCGTTTCTCTTTTCCGTGATAGTTATCGGGTTTTCATCGATCCTAACTCAGATCATTTTTTTAAGGGAATCCATCTCTGGATTTTATGGAAATGAGCTTTTACTCGGGGTTGTTCTGGGAAATTGGCTGCTTTTAACGGGAATTGGGAGTTATCTGGGAAGATTCTCAAAGGGGAGACTGGAGTTATTTATCATAACTGAGATTCTCCTGGCTATAATAGTTATACCCTCGATCTTTCTTATCGGGATAATAAGGAATTTTATAGCTACCCCAGGAGAGTTATTGCCCCTTAACTTAGTATTCTTCTACTCCCTCCTGATCCTGTCTCCATTCTGCCTTCTCTCCGGGTTTCAATTTACCTTGGCCTCCAAGATATTCTCCAGAGAGAAGAAAGACAAGGCATATGAAGCAAGCAGGGTTTATGTTCTGGATTCAATTGGGGATCTACTGGGTGGATTTTTCTTTTCCTATTTCCTCGTCTTCTTCTTTGATTCTTTCCAGAGTATCTCTCTGATTATCTTTCTGAATCTATTCTCCGGATTCTTGCTCTCTAAGAACTTGAGAAGGGGGAGAGAATTTAAGGCTTTAATATCCTTTCTGGCAGTCTTCTTTTTCATCCTTCTCTCTCAATCCAATCTTTCTCTGATCTCCACAGAGATCCAATTTTCTCCTCAGAGGGTATTGGCTCAGGAAAATTCGATCTACGGAAATCTGGTTGTAACTCAAAGGGAAAGTCAGCTAAATTTTTACGAGAACTCTTTTCCATTATTCTCCACCGGAAATAACTTCTCAAACGAGGAAAAAATCCATTATGCGATGCTACAGAATCCATCCGCGGAGAAGGTTTTGTTAATTTCGGGAGGTATCTCCGGAACCCTGAATGAGATACTGAAATACCCCGAAATTGAAAGGATCGACTATGTTGAATTAGACCCAAAGATCATCGAACTGGGAAGAAAATTTTTAAGTGAGAACCTTAAGAGTGAAAAGGTAAGGGTCCATAACATAGATGGGAGGTTATGGGTAAAGAAGAGCAAGGAAAAGTATGACTCTGTAATAATTGACCTACCAGACCCAGAGTCTATTCAGGTAAATAGATTCTATACTCTGGAATTCTTTCGAGAAGTAAAGGGGATTCTGAATAAAGATGGAACCCTGGCTTTAAGTCTATCTGGGGGGGAGAACTATCTAAGCGAGGAGGAGAGGGATCTAAACTCCGCAATCTATAAGACATTAAAGAGGGTCTTTAATAACGTGATAATTATCCCCGGGGATACTAACTTCTTTATCTCCTCTGATGGAAACCTAAGCTATGATTACGGGAAAAGGTTAGAAGATAGTAAGATAAAGACAGAATTTATCCAGTATTACCTGCCTGGAAAGATTACAGAGGATAGAATAGATTATATCCTATCGGTTGTTAAAGAAAGGGAAGATGTTAGAGTAAATGAAGATTTTAAGCCAGTATCCCATTACTACTATCTGAAATACTACCTCTCTCTATTTAACCTGGATTTTACCTTCACCCTCGTGATAATCCTGCTAATTCTCATTCTAACCTTTTATCTAACAAAATTTAAGCCTCTACCCCTCTCCATATTCGTCGTCGGCTTCTCCGGAATGGCCTTAGAATTTATCCTGATCCTTGGATTTCAGATCCTGTATGGTTATGTCTATGAGAAAATCGGGGTGATTATAACCGCATTTATGCTTGGAATCTTTTTATCTTCTTACTATGTAACGAAAAAAATTAGGTCAAGGGGGTTTTCAACCACAGATATAACAAGATTTCAATTTCTTCTATCATTATACCCATTGATCCTATCTTTAATCCTTCTTGGAATTTCAAGGATTAGTGAAGCCTCAATAATCTTTCTCTCTGTAGAGATTCTTTTTCCAGTTTTAACCTCGATTTTAGGTGCTTTAGTTGGGGCAATTTTTCCCTTAGCAGTAAAGATCTATTTTGGAAAGAAAAAGGATATAGCAAAGACAATCAGTCTGCTTTACTCAATAGATTTGATTGGATCGTGCCTAGGAGCTTATACGGGCAGTGTAATTCTGATCCCTTCACTGGGCGTGTGGGATAGTTGCATATTTCTCTTCTTTTTAAATATAATAATAACCTTTTATCTCTGGTTGAGAGGATGAAAGAAGAGGAAAAAGAGAAGAAGATTGCTTCCCCATTAAAATATAAACTCACCAGGAGAGACTTCTTAAAGAAGGGCATTGTGGGTTTAGCAGGTTTGAGCCTCGGTTATTACCTCTTAGAGGAATTCTTCCTGAAGAATTTACCAGAAAATAATCTGGTTTTCAGGAAGAGTGCCCCGGAAAAATTGTGGAAGTGGTCAAAGGAAGCCTACTTTTATGAAAGATTCCCGGGTTATGTTAAGTGTAGATTATGTCCCCATGGATGTATCTTAAATGAGGGTGACAGGGGGAGATGCAGAGATAGGGTTAACTTTAAGGGAAAACTCTATACCCTGACCTATGGCAACCCCTGTGCCGTTCATATCGATCCCATAGAAAAGAAGCCCTTGTTCCACTTCTTACCTGGAAGTTTTGCCTTCTCAATCGCTACAGCTGGATGTAATCTGAGATGTAAATACTGCCAGAACTGGGAGATCTCTCAATTTCCCCCAGAAGAAACAAAGAATTATGACCTGATGCCAGAGAATTTGGTTAGAGCAGTTACTCGGGAGAGAGAGAAAAACGAAAGGCTCAGGTCTATCGCCTATACCTATTCAGAACCTACGGTATTTTATGAATATATGTCAGATACGACAAGAATCTCAAAGAGGGAGGGGATAAGGAATGTTGTTATTACAGCGGGCTACATTAATGAGAAGCCTCTAAAGGAATTGGCAAAGAATGTAGATGCAATTAAAATTGACCTGAAGGGATTCAATGAGAGATTTTATAGAGAGGTTGTCGAGGGCGAGCTCGAAAGGGTTTTAAAATCGTGTAAGATCTCTTATAAAAAAGCGAAATGCTTTGAGATAGTAAACCTGGTTGTTCCAACCCTGAATGACTCCTTGGATGAGATAAGAGAGTTGAGCAGGTGGATTAAAGAAAATCTATCCAGAGATGTTCCCCTGCACTTCTCGAGATTCTATCCAAGGTATAAATTAAAAAATCTGCCCCCAACGCCCTTAGAGACCCTAAAAAAGGCAAGAGAAATCGCCCTGGAAGAGGGATTAAATTTTGTCTATATCGGGAATGTTCCCCATGGAGAGCACGAAAACACGTACTGCCCCAAATGCGGGAAGCTATTGATAGAGAGAATTGGCTATTTTGTAAAGGAGAACAACATAATTGAAGGAAGATGCAAATTCTGCGGAGAGAAGATTCCCGGGGTCTGGGAATGAGGATTAAGGTTATACTGTGGATGGTGCGAGTCCCAGTATACAGGAACCGTCGGATAAACTGCCATTAAAGAACAGTTTCTCCAAAGAAACAGACTCCATTTTATTATCTAATGGGGTTTAGACTTAGATATCTGCAAAATATATTAAGAGAATCTGTCCAGAGATCTGATATTTGGGACGAGTAGTTACAAAAATTTTATCGGCTAAAAATCTTGAAAACTTTTAAAGGTATATTTCTAAAGTTATTTTTAAAGGTATATTCCAAAAAATACTCAAATATCTAAATAGAGGTAATATGGAAAAAATCAAGGTACTGGGTGGAAAAAGGGTCAGAGTAAGAGTTCCCGATAAATTAATAACTACCGATGAGTTCATAAGACAAGTAAAACCAGTATTCCGGAAAATAGCAAATAGGTTAACTGAAGACGAATGGAGAAAGATAAAGAGATCTACTGCAGCATAGCTCTGAGATCGTGATAACTAATTATGTCCGGATAAAATTCTTTTGCTTTTCCCAATATCTCTTTATCACCTGTAAGGAATATCAGATTGTATTCCTTTGCTATCACCACGTGAATCAAATTGTTGATTCTTTTCTTAAATCTCGTAAGATTCGCTAATTCCACGATATCATTACTGATCGTCGCATTCTCTATATAATTCACCATTAACTCACTCTCAAAAGCCGTCCATATACGATCTGCCTCACCCTTACTACAATTCCACTCTGTTCTAAGCCTCCTAATGATCTCAGCTTTGGTTAGGGGGGATATATAGATCTCAAGTCTATCTAGATTATTCCTGAGAAACTCTATAACCCTTGGTATTTCAAAATCCTGATTTCTTCGAGTACACACTAACATCTTCTTAAAGAAACCATAGATCATGTTTGCATCAATGTAAATATGTATTTTTGCCATCTTCTATCAGATAGCGTTAAACAAAAATATGGAAGCCAATAAATAAAACCTTAGAGAAGTTAGAATATAAAAACGGGATAAGGCTTCGTTAGAGTTGGATAAATTGGGTGAATCTTTTTCTAACAGAATGCGAAGGATTCGAACGACAGTGGTATTCTGGATTTGGGCGCTGTGAGAATACAGAAGACGGAGATATTCCAGAATCCAATTTTAAGCGGTGTCTTCCATTTAATAAGTAGTTTTGTCGATAGATTAAGGTTCGTATCTCCATTAGAATGACAGCTGAAGTTATTCGGATGTGGGGGGTCAGGCGACATTGGGCCTCGGGGAGATGATAATGAAAATAACTTTTGATTCACTACAATAGCGCTTTTTCCCAACACTGCGGTGCTTCGCACATTGCCACTATCTGGGTCACTTAATAGGCAGATATGTAGTCGCTCATGCTCGCAAAAATTTACACCCAAACTTGCATATAAACCTCACATATTCAGAAACGATGGGAGAATGACAAAAATTGACCTCATTAAAGAATTAATGAATCCCTCGGTTTATGACGAAAAAGTCGATTATGTAAAACTTCTGCAGACCCACATCTCATGGGTCTTTCTCACTGGAAATTTCGCTTATAAAATTAAAAAACCCGTAGATTTTGAATTTCTGGATTTTACTACATTAGAAAAGAGGAAATTTTTCTGCGAGGAAGAAATCAGGGTAAATAGAAGACTCTGTCCAGGGCTATATCTGAAGGTGGTTCCAATAACGAGATCGGAAGAGGGGATAAGGGTAGATGGTAAAGGCAAAGTGATAGAATACGCAGTAAAGATGAAGGAACTCCCACAGGAGAGAATGATGGATAAACTCCTGAAAAGAAATGAGATAGATGAAGAAAACATAGATGAGATCGCCAGAATTCTGGCGGAATTTCATGAAAAGGCGGCAACTGGAAAAGGCATTGATAACTATGGTTCCATCTCTGTTATAAAGAAAAACTGGAATCAGAATTTCAACCAGACAATAAGCCTGAGGGAAAATTTGATAAAGAAAGAGATATTTGATGAGATCGAAAATGGAGTGAATGATTTTATTAAGGAGCACAGCAAACTCTTTAAAAAAAGAATAAAGGACCAAAGAATCAGGGAATGTCATGGTGATGTGCACTCTGGAAATATCTTTGTAGTAGATGGAAAGGTTTACATCTTTGATGCCATAGAATTCAACAAGGCATTCAGTTGCTCTGATGTTGCTGCAGAGATAGCATTTCTTGCTATGGATCTAGATTTTCACAACAGAAGAGATTTATCAAAATTTTTTGTTGAAAGATATGTTGAGTATAGTAAGGATGAAGAGATACTAAAACTTTTAAATTTCTATAAGTGCTACAGAGCATATGTTCGTGCAAAGGTGATCAGTTTCAGATTGAATGAAGAAGGAAAAACTGCGGAGAAACTTTGCAAGAGATACTTCGATCTGGCTTTAGAATATGCCAGAAATTTTTAATGAAAACTTAATATGAAAAACCCCGTGTTACTCATAGTGGTGGGGCTTCCTGGAACTGGAAAAAGTTATTTTGCGGAGAGGATTGCAGAAAAAATTGATGCAAAGATTCTCAGAACGGATGAAATCAGAAAAGAATTGGCTGGCATAAAAAAGGGTGAACACCGTTATGAGGATTTTGGCAAGGGTCTTTACACAGAAGGGATGACTAAGAAGACATATGAGGAGATGTACAAAAGAGCAAGAGAAATACTTATGAGAGGGGATTCGTGCATACTGGATGCCACATTTTCTAAGAAGACTCAAAGAGAGGGGGCGTATGAGATTGCCAAGGAATTAAATGTTCCACATATAGCAATCGAATGTGTCTGTCCAGAGGAAATTGTTATGAACAGGATGAAGGAAAGGTCTATAGATGAAAAAGCGATTTCCGATGCTACTCCTGAGATATATCGGAGGATGAAGGATGTTTTTGAGTCTATTGGTGAAGATGAGATTCATATCACTATCGATACATCAAAAAATTTGGATGAGAATTTGCGGTTGGTTCTGAGGGAGATTAGAAAATTGACTGAATAAATGCGGCCGTCGGGATTCGAAGTCGGAGTTTGCCGACGACAAACTATGTAGTATTCCTTTGGAATACTACTTATTAAATTCCATTAAGATTTGAATTCAAGGCATATTGATATATGACAGTATGCGGCCGTCGGGATTCGAACCCGAGTCACAAGCTCTTTGCACCAGTTTTTTTCTTTTAGGGATACAAACACTTTTCTTTTTTCTAAAAAGAAAGGGGTTTGTTTGGCAAGCTCGAGTGATAACCAGGCTACACTACGGCCGCTTTTTTATTAGAGTTATTATTATAGATTCAAAAAGATAAATAATCTAAATATAATCTAAAATGTATGCCTTTATCTCC
>Ga0190362_1000039_pt1 | contig 15803 bp, 13 predicted proteins | sample 48721856_MG_FD_163437 | JGI IMG/M metagenome (GOLD analysis project Ga0190362, IMG submission 163437) | Hydrothermal vent microbial mat bacterial communities from Southern Trench, Guaymas Basin, Mexico - 4872-18-5-6_MG | ecosystem: Environmental > Aquatic > Marine > Hydrothermal vents >...
GATAAAAATTTTCCCCTGCCTTTACCTTAAACTCTACCTGTAACCTATTCTAGTAGTGTACATTTTTGGTCTTAGAGTAACAAATTTAGCCTCTTTTTCTTCCTTAACTGAAACAATTATATAAAGAAACCTACTTTACACTTTATTCTTTTTTTAAAACAAATGAGATAAATGTCACAAATATACCTACTAACTGGTAACTTCTTTACTTGATTTAATAAAATAGCTATTTCCCAATTTTTATTGTGGCATGAAATTTGCTTAAAAATTGAGAATAACGGTGTTAAATGACAATAACAATAGAAAAAAGATGCGCATTTTAATTATCAAGATTATTGAGAATAAAGGAGCTAAAAGTGGAGTCTTCTGATAATATAGTCATGAATGCTGATGAAGTTTCCAGATGGCTTCGTATTCCCAAATCAACTCTATATAAATTGTGTAAGAAAGGACAAATTCCTTGTACCAAAATAGGGAAACACTGGAGGTTTGACAGGAGTATACTTGAAACTTGGTTTGAAGAAAAAGTAAGGGAAAAAAATAAAAAATAATGAAAATATTGACTTTATCACTACTTTATGGCAAAAGGATAAATAAATGAGCATTTTAGCAGGTTTACAAACACTTTTAAAGCCCATTTCTTTGAAGGCCTTTTTAAAAGGATTTACCAATCGTCCTCTATTAGGTATTGATTTAGGCCAACATACCATAAAATTGCTTCAGTTAAAACTTAAAAATTTACAAATTTCAACCTTTGGCTCTTATATTTTACCTCCTGAAGCTATGACAGAAGGCGAAAAAAGAGATGAATATTTACTTACTGCATTAGACGGATTATTGCGGCAGCTCAAAATTAAGCAAAAAGAAGTAGCTTTATGTTTACCTTCTAAGTATGTGATTATAAAGAAGATAGAATTACCTCGTATGGAAAAAAAAGAAGAAATAGCCTCAGCCGTTTTTCGAGAGGCAGAACAATATATTCCCTATGAATTAGAGGATGTAAATATAAGTTATCAAGTAGTCTCAGAAGAAGCAGAAAAATTAGATAGAATGGAAGTTCTGCTGGTTTCAGCAAAAAAAGATATTATTAATCACCAAGTAGCATTAATAAACGAAGTAGGTCTTATACCTTATGTAATTGATGTAGAAAATTTTGCCCTAGTTAATGCTTATGAAGCATGTTATGGAAAAACTCCAGGACCTCTAGCTATAATAGATGTTGGTGCCAGTAAAATAAATATAGTGGTGGTGGAAAATAATATTCCTATTTTTAACCGTGAGGTACCTATTGGAGGAATATACCTAACAAAAAAAATTCAGGCTAATTTAAATATAGATTATGAAGAAGCTGAAAAGATTAAAATTGAAGGAACTTCTGATAAAAAACTTTTATCTGCTCTTAAAGAAGTCTTTGTTACAGTAACCCAAGAGTGGTTACAAGAAATAACTGCTGCCTTAAATTTTTTTGAAAGTAGCACAAAAACAAAAATAAATGAAATTTTCCTCTGCGGAGGTTCTTCCAGAATAGAAGGTTTTTCTGAAATTTTAGAAAAATCTTTAAAAAAGAAAGTGCATAATTTCAATCCCTTTAATACACTCAGATATGATAGTAGCCATTTTGACCCTGCTTATTTAGAATATTATAATTCTCAAATTCCAATAGCCTTTGGTCTTGCTTTAAGAACTATGGTAGAAAGATGATTAAGATAAATTTACTTCCCAGGGAAGAAATTAAGGCAGTTCCAGATATCAAGCGGGAAGTCTCCATTGTTTTTTTATTTTACATCCTTTTGATATTGGTTGGTGCTTATTTGTTCATAAATATTAACGGTAAGATCTCAACCCTTAAAAAAGAGTTACAATCAGCCCAAATAGAACTTGCCAAATACAAAGATATTCAAAAAAAACTAACTGATTTGAAAAAACAAAAAGAGATTATAGAACAAAAAATAAAGGTAGTTTCTGTTTTAGAAAAAGAAAGGAAAAAAGCGATAGAAGTTTTAAATGCTTTAACTGCTAATTTTTTAGTAAACAAAATGTGGTTTGAAGAACTAACTTTAGAAGGAAATCAATTGAGTGTTAAAGGAATAGCTTTGGGTAATGAAACAGTAGCAGAGTTTATGGAACGATTAAAAAAGATACCTTACTTCCAAGTGGTAGAACTAATTAAAACCGAAAAGAAAAAAATTGCTGAATTAAACTTAACCAAGTTTACTCTAAAGTGCAATATTAGGATAATAGGAGAAAAGGTTTAGTGTTAGAAAAACTTCAAAGTTTACCTTTGTCTAAAAGAATCCTGATTTATATTCTTATTCCCATTGTGGCTGTAATACTTTTTTGGAATGGGTATTATTCTCCCTCCATGACTAAAATTAGAGGTCTTAAAGCAAATTTAGAGCAAACTACTAAAAAATTAGAAGAGGCAAAACTTGCCCAAAAAAAATTAAATCAATTGAACAAGGAAATAACAGAAATTGAGAAAAAATTTTATGAAGTAGGACGCCTTTTACCTACAGAAAGAGAAATCCCAGGATTACTTCGCAATGTTTCTAGCTTGGGCAGTGATGCTCATTTAGACTTCCTTTTATTTGAACCTCAGAAAGAAATAATAAAAGACTTTTATGCAGAAGTACCTGTTCGTCTAAAACTGGAAGGTGAATATTTGAATATGGAAAACTTCATTAAAGAATTATCTGAGTTACCGAGGATAATTAATGTGTCTAAGCTCAAATTTAGTAACCCTAAAATGACAGAAACTAATCTAAAATTAAAAGTAGACATGCAAATTCTCACTTATCGCTTTATTCCTAAAGCAAAGGCGTCAGCTAAAAAAGGAAAAAAACAAGGTAAAAAGTGATGAAATCATATAAAGTGGGATTAATTGTATGTTTTTTGTTAAACCTCTTTTTTATAAAAAATAGTAGTGCTAGCCACATAGACCCTTTTAGGCCATTTATCAAATTAACAAAGGAGACTGCCAGCCCGGAAAGTCTGCTTCCTATCCAGAGATTAAAGCTCTCTGAAATAAAATTGACAGGAATTATTTGGAATACAAAGAATCCTTTAGCTTTGATAGAAGACCCAGCAGGAAAAGGTTATGTTTTGAAAAAAGGAGACCTTATAGGTCCTTCTGGTAAGGTAAAAGAAATAAAAAAAGATAGAGTTATTATTGAAGAAAGCTATATAGATATATTTGAAGGTAAAAAAACAAGGTTTGTAGAATTAGTTCTGCCCCAAAAAGAGGAGGCCATTTTGCCATGAAAAAATTTATGTGTTTTATAATTTGTTTTTGTTTGATGGGTTTTGGCCAAATCCTAGCTAGTGAAAAGGCAACATTCATAAAAGAAGTTGAAGTCAAGACCCAAGCCAAAGAATTAAAAATACAACTTGTGGCCAATGGCCCTATTTCTGACTATGTTTCTTTCAGTTTAACCAAACCAGCTAGATTGGCAATAGATGTCCCCTTAATGGATTGCAAAATTCCTAGAATCTATCCATTAAATAACCCTATTTATCCTCGTTTACGTTGGGCACCCTTCAAGGGGAAATTGCGTTTCGTTATTGACTCTAACTTAAAACAACTCCCTCCTTATAAAATCTCTGCTCAAAACAACAGATTGGAAGTATTATTGCCTTTGGAAAAACCTTCTCTACCATTAATAGCTGTGAAGGCCATAGATTTTGAACAAATATCGCCCCAAAAATGTCGGCTGGTAATAAGTAGTGAAGGGGAACTACAATATGAAGTTTCCCATCCTAAATTGCATACTATGCTCTTACAATTAGACAATGTAAAAATGCCTTCTTATCTCTTGAGGGAACTGGAGACAAAACACTTTCCCTGTGGTATAGAACAAATTCTGCCATATTCTATAAGTAAGAACAAAGTAGGAATAGAAATAAAATTAAAAGAGAGAATACCTTTTAAGATAGTAACTACAGAGGAACATTTATATCTTACCTTCACTACTTCTGGCAAAAGAGTGAAGGAAGCTAAGAAAGAAGAGTTAAAACCAGAGGTCTCAAAAAAGGCAGAACCTAAGGAAGAAAAACCTCAGGAAGTAGTTGAGGCAGCCTTGTCCGTAAAACCAGCTTTTGTTTCCCCATTTGCTCAAAAACTACCTACTGAAACCCAAATCATCTTCCCTAGTAGAATAGCGGTGTTTACAGGACAACCTATTTCTTTAGATTTTCAAGATGCAGACATCAAAAATGTATTTAGAATCTTGGCTGAGGTAAGTGGTTTTAATTTTGTGATAAGTGAAGGAGTAAAAGGAAAGGTTACTTTAAAATTAGATAATGTGCCGTGGGATCAAGCCCTTGACTTAATTTTACAAACCTATAGTTTAGGAATAGTAAAAAGAGGGAATGTATTGCGGATTTTGACTCTTGAAGACCTGAAAAAGGAACAAGAAAGATTGATTCAAACCCAACAAGCATTAGAAAAAAAGAAAGAATCAGAACCGTTAATCACAGAAGAAATCCAGGTGAATTATGTTAAGGCTGCTGATCTCATAAAACAACTTAAAGACATCAAAACTAACCGTGGGAAGCTTACTTATGACGAAATGACTAATAGAATTATTATGACAGATGTAAAAACAGCCCTTAAAAAAGCCAGGGATTTAGTAAGAAGCCTGGACATTGCTCCAAGACAGGTGATGATTGAAGGTAGAATTGTAGAAGTAAGTACTGAATACACTAAAGACTTAGGAATTCAATGGGGACAGCATTTTTCACATACCATGACTGAAACAAGTAATATCATTGAAACTAGAGGCGGAGCAGGTGGAGGAGATAAATTTGAGTTTGAGATGGGAGATAGAGAGTGGAAGGGAAACATCCCTCTTATTGTCAATCTCCCCCCAGAAGGAGCTTATGGCGGACTTGGTTTTACTCTTGCCCATTTAGGAAGGGCTTACACTTTAATATTAGATGCAAAGCTTCAAGCTATGGAAAGCGAAGGGAAGGTGAAAATCCTTTCAGTTCCCAAAGTGGTCACTATGGACAATCAATCTGCTCTTATTTCTCAGGGCTTACAAATTCCTTACCGCACTACTTCTGAAGCCGGGACTTATACCCAATTTCAGGAAGCAGTCTTAAAACTGGAAGTCACCCCTCATATTACCCCTGATAAAAAGGTCAGGTTAGAACTTAACCTACATAAGGATTCTCCGGGTATCCGACAAGAAGGTATGGATGCTATCCCTATTGAAAAAAAGGAAGTAAAAACCACTCTTTTGGTGGATAATGAAGAAACCGTAGTAATTGGAGGTATCATCACCGAAACAAAAGAAAGTAAAGAAAGTAGAGTGCCCTTTTTCTCTCGTGTTCCACTTTTTGGCTTACTTTTTCAAAACAAGATGCGAGGGCTTGCAAAAAGGGAACTTCTTATGTTCATTACCCCAAGAGTAATAGCCCAAAAGGCAAGCATTCAAGAAAATTCCTTTATAAAAAGCGCTTATTGATGCGAGTAGGCTTCTTCTTTTCTGGTGGTGCAAGTAGTTTAAAAGCTGCTTATCAAAGTGAGCTTCATGGGGAAAAATACCACATCGTATTTGCCTTGACAGATAAACCACAGGCTAGTGGTATTAAATTTTGCCAAGAGGTCGGGTTACCAGTTATAGTTTTGGATTATAAAAAATTTTGCCAAGAAAGAAATTTAAATTATCGGAATCTAAAAGACCGTTTTTTCTACTTTGAGGAAGTCCTAGAGAGAATAGCTGATTTTAAAGCAGATATTATTGGCCTATCGGGATTTATGTTGATTGTGACTGAACCATTATTATCTGCATACAAAAACCGCATTTTTAATATTCATCCATTCCGTTTAGATATTCTATCTGGTCCCCAAGTAGAAAGATTAGATGTAGGAAATCTGATGCCAGAGGAAGTAGAAAAATTAGTAAAAATGAACAAATTACAACGTAAATATAAAGGTGAAGATGCTGTTTATGACGGTATGATTTCAGGAGAACCTTATGCTCAATCTACTCTCCACATTGCTACCGCTTTATTTGACGAAGGGCCCATTATAGTTATGTCTAAAAAAATCTATTTTGATCAACAATGGGTTAAACGCTGTTTAAAAATGCGTAATTTTAGACCTTTGCGAACAAAAGCCGATGCTATTCAGGAGCAAATGAAATGGGAATGTGATGGCCCTGCCTTTATTAAAGGCTTAGAATTGGCAGCAGAAGGACGGATAGTCGTAAAGAATGGGACTGTTTTTCTAGATGGCACACCCCTCCCTTATAAAGGTTTTCAATTAGAAGATTAAAACTTAGTAAGTTTCTTTTCTTGGGAAAACTCCTGTTGTCCCCATCCACTTATAAAAATGTGTTTTAAAATGAATGTTAGATTTAAGACATGTTATCACACAAAAGAATTGAGACTGTCCTGCCCGACGAGGGGGGCAGGACAGTCATCTCTATTTTTGTCATTTTACAGTATCTGAAGGGAGTCGTTAGCCTAACTTTCATTCTTTTTCATTATGTATTTCAAACTCTAACTGTCCAGCTTCTTGATATAATTCTGCCATAAGCTTTTCTACTTTTTGGTATATTTCCCTTAATTTCTTTTCCTTTCGTAAAACAGGATGGCACCCCAAAAATTGATAGATATATTCCATCGCTACAAATGCCCTATCTAAAAATTCAAAATAATGTCCACGATTAAGTGGCTGTTCCTCTTTAATTTCTATTAATTCTTCTTTACCATCTTCCTCTTTTAATTCCAAAATAGGTTGTCGAAATGCTTGAAGAAAATAGAAAATATCTTCTCTTAATTCATTCATGTTTTCTCCACAAGGTAATACAGGCTCTGTTGTCCATCCTTTAATTTTTCCATTATCGTCATAATAAACCTCATGTATTCTATAAGTAACTTTTCCCTCTTGAGTAGTTTTTATTATTCTATAATTCCAAAATACCATTTTTTATTTTTTTCTAACGACAAAGCTCACTTGCCGCTATGGAGCGCCTGTCTGCCCCTGCCGGACGGCAGGCCAGCGGAATAGCGGTCAGGTGGAGTGATTTGTTAGCGCATAGTTATTGTTAAATACTATTACTTCCACAACATTTTTTGTATTTTTTGCCGCTACCACATGGACAAGGATCATTCCTGCCAATCTTTTTCGATATTGCTGGCTTCTGCGGATTAAGCAACTTCTCCAGATCAGAAATATCCTCTGGTTTATCAGGCTCAAATCCTATAATATAATGCTATCCATGCTTTGCACATGTTTCAGCCACATACCTTGCCTTTTCATATGTATGAACACGAACAACAATTGGTCTTTTTTCCGATCCTAATTTTGCCATTTATTTGCCTGTCATATTTATTTTATTTCTGCGCTAACTTATTTCCTATTTTATTATATTACATGTTTTTTCATATCAAAATCTGCCCTATTTGTCAAAGAAAGTTTTTTAAAAGAATGGAAGATGGTTGAGGAAAGGGCCATTAAGGCCTTGCGTTTGCGCCATAGGTCTTACAGGAGAGAAAGGGCATATTTAGCTTGACTTGCCCGGTTTTATGGTTGTGGATTAAGGTTAAGTGAGTGTGTGAGACTACGTATATTGGAATTTTATCCAAAAAGTCGCGGATTTTGGGATATTGAAAATTTTTGACAGAAGGGAGGATTTTTGCTACTTTCAATTCTGTGAAAGGGTGGAGTAAAGTTGTTTATTGTTGGGGGAAAGGTATTCCTTATAGGATTAAATGGGCAGTAACATTTTTGCTTCTAATAGGTATTTTCCTTTGGCAAATTAAAGTTCCATCAATCAGGTATGTTTTTCTTTTTAGATTATACTATCTCCCCATTTTCATGGGCAGTCTTTTGGGTGGGTTAAGAGGGGGCATTCTGTTTGCCACTTTAAGTTCATTTTTTTCATTTTGCGTTTCAAATCAGTTTTCTTTAGACAAGCTAGACTTTTTATTTGAAATAATATTATTTTACTTTTTTGGTATCATAACCGGATTTTTAGTAGATAGAGAAAAAAAAGAGAAAGAGAGGGCAAAAGAGGCCGAGGATTTGGCCTTGTTAGGAAAGGCTGCTGCCGCTATTGCCCATGAGTTGAGAACACCTTTGGTAGTCATAGGAGGGTTTTCCCGCATTGTTCAGAAACAACTCCCACCTGGATCACTTTCTTGGAAAAAAATGGATATCATCCTAAAAGAAGCAAAATGGATGGAGGATATAATTCAAGGTATTTTAGACTTTTCTAAACCTCTTACTTTAGAACTAAAACCAACAAATATAAAATCTCTTATAGAAGAAGTTGTAAGTTTAGTTGCACCTGAAAAAGAGAGGAAAATCCAGGTAAGATTTGTCAATCCTATATTGAAAGAAATAAGGCTAGATCCGGATAGATTTAAGCAAGTCTTGATAAACTTACTTAATAATGCCATCCAGGCCTCCCCGGATAAGCCTGTAAAAATAAATGTATTTTTTACTGACGAGTCAATGATTATTGAAATAATAGATCAAGGACCAGGTATACCAAAAGAATATCAGGCTAAAATTTTTGAACCTTTTTTTAGCACCAAGGCAAGAGGAACTGGCTTGGGCTTAGCTATTGTGAAAAAAATAATTAATGCTCACAAAGGAAGCATTTCCTTTAGAACATCTCCAGAAAAGGGCACTACTTTTGTAATTACTATTCCTACAAACTTATAAAGCTTTTCTCAATCAATAGGTTCGGAAACATTAGAAAACAAATCTTGTTCAAAAAGCCCTTTGAATGCTTTAAAAACAGCACCCGGAAACCCATCTCCAATACGTTTCCCTTGCAAAGAAACAACAGGTAAGACATCAATAGTGGTGCCCAAAAGTAATATTTCTTTGGCTTTATAAGCTTCTTCCAAGGAAATAGGACAAAAATGCACACCTCTTATGAGTTTTGTTTTTACTAATTCTTGGGACAGGAAAAAGGCCCTTTTTAACGTTATCCCTTCTAAAATCCTATTACTTTCTGGAAACTTCAAATACCCATCTGTTGAAACTATTCCTACGCTTTCTGTAGCCCCCTCTGCAAGATAACCATTTTCATCTAGCCCTATTGCATAATCTGCCCCCTTTTGTATCGCTTCTTTTTTCATCAAAACATTGGGCAGATAATTACATGATTTGATTTGGGCAAAAAACCCAGATTTTAAGGGAATTTTACTTATTATAGCCTTAACACCCTTTTGGAGATGCTTTTTATCAGGGGGTAACCATTTGGTAATGACAATATAAAGCTGAGTGCCTATACTTTCAAAAGGGTTTACACTAAAACCTCCTGGTCCCCTAGATAGAAAAATGCGGATGACACAATCTTTTACCTGGGCAGCCTTTATTGTTTCTCTGATTCTTTGTTTCAATTCAGGTAAAGACAAAGGAAATTCTAAACCAATCCCTTGAGCCGATTTCTGTAAACGTTGTAAATGGGCTTGGAACTGATAAATATAGCCTTTGCAACACTTTATAACTTCAAACACCCCATCTCCTCTATGGACTATGTGGTCATCTATAGGAATCCACATTAAACTTGGTTCAGTTACCACACCACCCAAGAGGCTAGAATACATAGCCAAATAAGACTGTTGGTGAGAATATTTGATTGTTTTTATTTTTTCTAAAAATTTTTCTGGACTAAAAACCTCAACCATTTTATTCTTTTAAACCGTCCTCAAAATAAGGTCAAGTTATAGGTGGAACAAGGATACGGCAAAGTAGTTTAATTACCTAAATTTTTACCCATTTTTATACACTACATCTAAATAATCAAAAAATTTATATAACTTTTTCTCCAACAATACAGTAGTCTGCCATGAAAAGCCTGATTTTATGTCTTTAAGGTAAATTTTATATCCCCTTTTTAATTTTTCTAATAATTCAAGCGCAGAAAAACCAAATTCCTTTTTATTAAGATAATATTCAAGAAGGGACAAAATTGCATATGAAAGGTAACATACTCTTAAATGCCCCTCTATATGTTCCTTACCACTTCTTTTGAAGAAAGTTCTGTATTGTGGTAAATGAACGAATAACCTACATACCTTCCTTCATCTTTATGGCCACCTCTATATTATAAATAAGTTCTCTCTTTACTACCTCTAAATAAGGGGTGTGTCCTGCCACACCTTCCTCTTTGATTATTTTTTATCTAAGATTAGTAACTAAAGAGAAAAAAAGTCCGCTTTTTTCTTATTCCACTTATTGAACGCAAAAAATCCTTAATTCATCCCTGCCTGCCGACAGGCAGGCAGGGATGCTTTTAAAGATTAACGCCTAAATTTTGGGGAATGTCCAAATTTAATTTTTTTCTTGACATTTTAATTTACTCAGCGTACAATTCTTGAAAAGCTAAATTATGGGAGGGCAAAATTGTGAGAAAAGTCTTTATTTTTTTAATATCAATTCTAACATTTATAGGAATTTTGGAAAATGTTATGGCTGGTGTTGTAAAGTGGTCTCAACCCCCTCGTATGGATCAATATGGTTATGACTTTTCTTCAGAGACTCAAGTACCATCTAAAGTAGCAGACGATTATTTTTGTAAAAGTGGACTTCCTGTAATTGGAATTACTTGGTGGGGTTCTTATTGGAATTCGGGTAATTGGTATCCTTATAACAACAGTAACCATTGGGGAGACCCAGCAAATGTTCCTCCTGGGACAGTGAATGGATTTATTATTCGTTTCTATAAGGATGTGCCTGCAGGTACAGGTACTCCTCCCTGGAGCCACCCAGGTGATTTGCTTTATGAAGAAACATTAGATTTTAATTTGGTAAATGAGAAATATTATGGTCAAATTGACCACGCAGACGGAGAACTAGGGGTAGGAACTGATATAATTGAAACCGTTTTTCAATATCATGCCACATTGCCTAGTCCCTTTGACCAACAAGCTGACAATATTTATTGGCTTTCTATTCAAGCCATTGACCATGATGGTATGCCCATTCAATGGGGCTGGCATGAAGCAGAGAACCTTTGGCATGACAATGCAGTTCAGTGGGGCACATTTTTTAATGGCGGAATAGAGAATTGGAACATTCTTACCGATAAAGATATGGCCTTTCAAATAGAAGTAGTTCCCATTCCTACTACTTTATTGCTTCTAGGTACTGGATTGCTTAGCATCCTAGTATTGAAAAGGAAGTCACATTTAGACTAATTGGTCAATAGAATAATGGTGTTAATATAGGTAAAATGTGCTCCTAACTATTATGGGAGGTAAAAGTTATGAAGCGAGCAGTTTTATTTATCTTTTTATCGGGGCTTTTGTTACTAACCACCTCCCCCTTAATCATGGCGGAACAAGGGCCTGTAGGTGAACTGGCGCAAGAAGCCCCTGAGGTTAACTCAGGCAGACCACAAGCGGTTTTAGAAGCTCCAGCCATTCCTAAGTATATAGATGAACGAATATTGGCAATAGAAAAGGATGCCCAGGAGAGGGTTAATGCCGTAGTGGAAGAAATCAAAGCACTTACTAACAAAAGTAAAGAGCCTGAATTACAAAAGCAAATTGAGAAAATCAAACTTGATGCAGAAATTGCCCGCCTCAAAATTGAATTAGAAATTGCTGAGGAAGAAGGAAATGTAGATGTTGCCCAGAGGCTGAGGGATGAAATCAATCATATAGAAAACTTAGATAACCCGGTGGTTGGTTATCCAGAAGAGCAACCGGCTCCCTAAACATCAAGGAGAAGAAGGGGGATGAAAATGAGAAAGATGGTCAGTAGTCTGAGGATATTCTGTCTTTTAATAATAGGTCTTATTTTAACTATAGGGCTTGGTTCAAAAATTGGTTATGCCGAAACCTACCAATACACCATAGAGGCTGGCAGCTATGAAATTGTGGATGCAGGTGATGGATATCAGGAGATAAAGATGGAGGGCTTTGGCCAGCTTTTGGAACCTGGAAAGCCAAAACTGCCTTCTAAGATATTCCACATAGCCATCCCACCAGGAATCAAGGTGGACTCGGTTGAGGTAGTGGGGGCTGGATTGACCGAGCTTCCCGGCACATACAATATAGTCCCTGCCCCTATGGTCAGTCCTTTAAGCGCCACAGCAGAAGAAATAGAAAAGGCCAGAGTTGAATATAATGAGATAGTAAGAAGGGCTTATTCCTCGGACCAACCCTATCCAGCAGAAACAGGTAGGTTTATTACCCAGGGGGCATATAGGAAGTACAACCTAGCACAAGTCCGTTATTCACCATTTTACTATAGGGCAAAAAGTGGCAGGCTCTATTTCTACCCTGCCTTGCAAGTAACAATCACATACTCCTATTCAGCGGCTATTTCTACTGAAGCCGAAAAGATGGCCAGTGATTATGTTCCTGAAGCTGAAGAGAAGGCTAAAAAATTTATTATTAATTATGAGGATGCACAGAAATGGTACCCTGCTCCGGATAAGGGTTCCATTTCCACCACCGGAGGGTTTGTCATCGTTACTACTAATGCCCTAAAGGATTCAGTCTGGCCTATTAAAAATTGGGAAACATGCAAAGGAAGGGCCGTCTATGTAGAAACAGTGGAAAATATCAATGCCAATTATAGCGGCGTTGACCTGGCAGAAAAGATAAGAAACTTCCTCCGCGCCAAACTGACCCCATGGGGTATTCTCAAAGTGTTGCTGGTTGGGAACATCACTGATGTACCTATGCGATATACCTATCCCGTGGGTCCTGATGGCTATGACGATGATGATCGTGATGGTGATCCTTTCGACCCAGATGAGATTCCTTGGGAGCTTGAGGATCGGGTTCCTACAGATTATTACTATGCTGAGTTAAGCTTGCCTGACAATCAATCTTGGAACTCCAATGGCGACGCTATGTATGGACAACAAGGGGTGGACAATGTCCAGTTTCCAAATGAGGTAGACGTAGGACGTATTCCTTGGAGTGATCCTGATATAGTAGAAGATATCTGTATGAAGATGGTAGAATTTGAGTATTCCAATGATATGACCTTTAAGTCAAGCATCCTCATGCCGGCCGCCTTTTTCTGGTCTGATACCGACAATGCCGAACTCATGGAAGAAATCCTTGACATTCCCCATATGTCCGGTTGGAACTACTACCGTCTTTATGAAGACAACTCTTATTATGATTCTACCTATCCCTCTGAGGCCATCCTGACCCATACTAATGTCCTTAATGAGTGGACATCCAGCAATCACTATGGGTTTGTAAACTGGGCCGGGCATGGCAGCTCTACAAGCGCCGCCTATGCCTGTGGCTGTGACTGGTGCCCCTGTTGGGATTTTATCAGAGCCAGTGATTGCACATCCTTGAATGACGATTACCCAGCCATCATCTTTGCCGATTCTTGCAGCAATTCTTATCCCGAAGTCCAAAGTATTGGCCGCAGGATGCTGAAGCAGGGAGCAGTGGCCTTTGTGGGCGCCACCCGTGTAGCCATGGGGGCCCACGACTGGAACGATCCCGATGACGGTTCCAGCCAGTCCCTGGACTACTGGTTTACCTACCGGGTTACCAATCGATTAAATAGCGTAGGTTGGGCCTTCCACACGTTCGCCTTGCAAAAGATGTATAATGATTACAACTGGGACACTTCCTGGTGGGAGATGTTTGAATGGAACCTTTACAGTAACCCAGACCTCTGGCTAAGGGATAGGCCAACGGCCCTTCCCAACCTTACTGATACAACCCCATCTGGCTGGAGCTATCCCATTGTGCCAAGAAGTGCAAATAACTCTACCGATACGTGGTGTCCTCTCTCCTCCACACTGCCGGGAAACTCCAACAGCACTTACTACAACTGGACATGGACCAACAATGGCTCCTATAGGGCTCCAGGGCACTTAACTCGCCTTTACCTTGATGGCGTGTATGTCTGGTGGAGCACCATATCCTGGATGGACACAGGCTATGAGGTAAAATTTATAAATAATGGCCCAAATTATGTCCGTGGCGGAAGACACACCCTTTACTATAGTATTGATTATAATGATGAAGTCTGGGAGACCAATGAAACGGACAATTGCTGGGGACATCAATTTGTCTGGAGCCCTTATGCCCTCCCTGACGATAGCCCTAGAACACGCAGTGCTCCACCTGTTAAGAACGCCTGGGGATGTGCTCCTGCGCCTTGGTACAATAACGATGGATTTTCCTTCGTTGTTCAGCAAGAACATCCTAATAAGTGGTGGTCTGCGGTAGGTATTTTACCAGCTAATTCTGCCTCTGACTATGACCTAAGACTCTGGGATATTGGTGACTATACCGGTAGTGAGGGTGGATTCGGCTCTGGCTATCTGGAATGGTCTAGTTACGGTGGCGATGTCTCTGATTTTGTCATTGTCAATGACAACACGGCTCCGGCAGGCACCTATTATGCAGGAGTTATTAATTATAATGAAGGCACTGCTGATTTTCGTATAGAAGAAGATACAAGTGTTAAGATATTTGAAGGCACAAACGGTCCTTATTCTAAGTCTTCTCATAATGTTTTAGATATTTATGAGTGCTATCTTTTTGAAGGTGAATATGGTTTTAAATTAGTGCAAATATCAGGTAATTGCGATTTAGGCATGAGCCTTTATGATGATGAAACAGTGCATTGTAAAAAAAGTGAATATATGCCTGGCGGTTACGCCAATAATACTGGAGATGGAGGAGATGAATTTTTTAAAGTTGATATTCCAGATGCAGGTTTTCATGGACTCGTTGTTTGGAAAGTAGACTCAAGTGATTATAACAAATCTTGCACTTATAAAATTAAAATGGGAAAATGTGCTAATCCGACTACTCCCTCTAATCCTAATCCAGCTGATGGAGCAACAGATGTATCTATTTATACAAATTTAGATTGGGCAGACTGTGCAAACACGGATCACTATGAAGTATGGCTGAAAAAGGAAGGAGAAAGTTGGCAAAAATTGGGAGAGACAGAGGAGAGTGAGTGGGATATTTCTGGTTCTTTAGAATATGAAACAACTTATACCTGGACGATTAAAGCAGTAAATATTTGCAATAATTATACTTGGAGTCCTTATTGGACATTTACTACTAGTGCTGAGCCAAAACCCGAACTTGTTGTTACTAGTATTCACACTAGTCCAGTTTACCCAGAGCCTGGACAAACTGTGAATATTCAAGTAACTATAAAAAATCAAGGAGACTTAGACGCAGGAGCTTTTTACACCAGTTTTTATAAGCATTGCACCAGCCCGCCTGGTGTGGGTGAAGCTGGGGATTTAAATTGGACATTGAGTAGCTTGACAGCAGGAGCATACCATACCTTTAATGGAACTGTACGTTATAGTGATATTGACTGCTATCAGATGTATGCCCAGGTAGATACTTATAATGATGTAAAAGAGGGAAATGAGACAAATAATGTATATGGGCCAAGGAATATAATAGTAGGCAGGTGCTATGGTGACTTTGATAATGATGGCAATGTAGATAAAGATGACCTGGCTGTTTTTGCTGCTGCCTTTGGCTCAGTATACCCTGACCTCAACTATGATAAAAGGTGTGACTTTGATTATGATGGGGATGTAGATGGTTTAGACTTGGCGGTATTTACAGCAGATTATGGTAGGACAGATTGCCCGGTGTGCCCATGATAGCTCATAGCTCACAGGTGATTGAGTTTTATAGGATTTATTGAGTTAAAAAAATTCCCCACAGGTTAGGTGGGGAAGAAGAATCAGAAGAATCATAGGAAATTATGCACGTGGTTGGTAAAAAGTGAATAAGTTGGTTGGTTTAATTAGTTTAAGGTTTTATTGGCTTGTGAATCATGCATCATGTATTGTGAGAAGAAAAAGGAG
>Ga0190362_1000040_pt1 | contig 15696 bp, 21 predicted proteins | sample 48721856_MG_FD_163437 | JGI IMG/M metagenome (GOLD analysis project Ga0190362, IMG submission 163437) | Hydrothermal vent microbial mat bacterial communities from Southern Trench, Guaymas Basin, Mexico - 4872-18-5-6_MG | ecosystem: Environmental > Aquatic > Marine > Hydrothermal vents >...
ATTTTCGGAGTTTTTGACATATAGAGGTCAGAATGGCTTTATCCTGGAAAAGGCACTTGGCGACCTGCCATCATCGGAGAAGAAACCATAAGTAGAGGTATCTTCCCTGCTATCTTCTGCACAGTTTCTCTCAATTCAGCACCCTGAACAGAGCTTGAAGTGAACACCGACCATGTTCACCTTTTTGTTGGCTTATTTGGAGACTGACCTTGGGCAATCAACCCTAAGCAATTGGTTAGCATGAAATACCCCACCATTTATGGCGGGGTTGTTTATTTAATAAATTGTTTAAATTGGAAGGGATTTGAGTAGTAATTCTCTATGTGTTCGTAATCACAAAACTTGATTCTATTCTTTAGATTTTTGTAAACGCTCAAATCCAAGACAGAGTTAAACTGGGATACTCTCCGTTTATGTGAAACAATGACCATGGCAGTATAAAAATCTACTAACTCATGAAATTTATTTATGGAGTTTCTAAAATCTGTTGAATGTTCTACCTCAAAAACAGTATTTGGAAATCCTCTCTCATTCATCCAGATAACATCTATACCTCTGATTACCTTAATGATGCGGTCATAAGTGAATGGAGGAAGTTTTTCCATAGTCGTCACATCTTTTAATTGTTTATTGAGATATGGCTTGTTTCTGTCTTGAGCAGGGATATAAACTTGGTAGTTATGTAAAGTGCCGATTTCAGCTAAAATTCCCTGATAGTAATAATGAGTATATCTCTGCTCTTTCTCAAAAGGTGTTTTAGATTCCTCAATTATCTCCAAGATATTATGAGGAAGTTTATCTTTATGGGTTTTCAATGCCCATAGTCCCGGTTTTATCTTAAAGAAAAATCGGGTATCCTGAACAATTCTCCTAATAGAGGCGAATGGTGTTTTTGTTTTCCATTTAACACCAGGTACTTTTAAGACATTATCGTTTAGATATTTTAGAGTTGCAAAACCTCCATTTTCTTCCATTACCTTTATTACTGCCTCGTATTGTTTCATATTCTGTCTCATCCAATTACTACAAGCAATGGGGTAAACCAATGGACTTTCTAATGTGCTGCGTTTTTTCGTATAATCTGTTAGAGATGTCTTCGAGTATTTTTGTTGTTGCACTACTAACTTTAATTTTTTCCTCGTTTTTCATGTATTCAAAATATTCCTCTATCTCAGTTACAATGTGTTCCAGATACATCAACTCGTCCACTCTAACTTCGTTATCTTTGACCTCTAATCTATCCGAATTATTTATAATTTTACTCATAGTAAACATTAAGAACAAACTAAAATAATACAAAGTGATCCAAGAGAAAACAAATTACCCTACAGGAACTATGAATCTAAGGGTTTTTGAGAAATTTAGATACGAGCATGAAGATATCTTCGCTGTTGTAAGTGCGGCAACTTTTAGATAGATTTCATCTTCCCCTCAGAATACCCCTCCCGGCCAATATCCCGGTAGCTGCTGCATTGACGATATCCCTAGAAAGACCGGCACCATCCCCAGCAGCAAACAGATTTTTTACAGAGGTCTCCATATTTTTATCTACAGAGACCTGGGTGGCGTAAAACTTGATTTCTGGGGCATACAATAGAGTAGAATCAGAAGCCACCCCGGGGATTACTTCATTCAATTTTTCAAGACCCTCAAGGATGTCTGTAACAATCCTGTGAGGCAAAGCCATGGAAATGTCGCCGGGGGTGACATCTCTCAGGGTATTCTGAACCGGATTCTGAAGTATCCTTTCCCTATGAGATCTCCTTCCCCTTCTCAGATCTCCTATCCTCTGAAGGATTGGCTCTCCACCACCAATGGTGGTGGCTAATTTTGCTATAGATTTCCCGTATTTGATAGTGTTTTCAACGGGCTTGGTTAATGTCACACGGACCAGGAAGGCAAAATTGCTGTTATTGGATTTTTTATCTGTCCGTGAATGTCCATTGACTCCGACAAAGCCATCATAATTTTCTTTAACTACGAAGCCCTCGTGATTCATGCAGAATGTTCTTACAAAATCATCATAGGTCCTCGTCCTGATATGAAACTTCGGGTCCCTATTGATTTTTACTACTGGATCCATGATTATGGAAGAGACCTCCACCCTGACGCCAACATCAATGGGTCCAAATTTTGCTTTAATCTTATGCTTATCTATCAATTTATTCAACCATGGAGCACCTATCCTCCCCGGAGCTATAATGACATATCTGGCTTTAATTTCCTTTCCATTCTTCAATCTAACCCCTTTGCAAACGCCATCTTTGACAAGAACATCCTCCACCCTGGTTTGAAGAAGAAATTTAATCCCATTTTTTCTTAGATATTCCGCAAATCTTTCAATTACCCTTGGTGCCCTATCGGTGCCGATATGTCTCTGTGGGATCTCAATGAATTTGACACCAACTGAGGCAGCTTTTCTCTTCAATTCGGTGACCCCCTTTTTATCTCTGCCGTATATCCTCTTTGGAGTACCAAATTTCAGAAGTGTCTTATCCACTTCATCTATCAAATCCCAAGCCAATCTTTCATCCTTGGTCAAAGAAGTGAGATCACCACCAACATCTGGTCTCAGGTTTAGAGTACCGTCAGAAAAGGTTCCTGAGCCACCTACGCCACACATTATATTACAAGGGGTACAGTGAGCACACTTTATGGTCTCACCCATAGGACATTTCCTATTTTTGATATCCTTACCCTCATCGATAATTAGAACACGAATATTTTTTTCCTTTAGAAGCTCGTGTGCCGCAAACATACCAGCAGGTCCCGAACCAATGATTACCACATCATAACTCTGTTTCACCATATTGACCTATATACTTATAGAATAGAAATATAAAACTGTCTTGGTTTGTGATCATACCTTGGGCACTACAATCTTCCCACCCTCATTCCCTATCTCCTCGGTAGATCCATGGAGATAGAGATATGCAGTCAAGGCAGAAAATATGGCATCTATCTCATCCTTGGTGAGAATCCTCTTCTGTATATCACCCCACAAACCAGAATTCATCAAATTCTTCTGCATATTCCTCTCATTTTGATCGTAAAAACCAAGAATCTTTCCAGAACCGGTGGCAAAGACCTCAATCACCTTGAAATTTTCCTTTCTCAATTTCTCTGCCAACTCTGTTCCCCTTTTTGCCAAGATCTCCATTCCACCAAGCGTTACTGGTAAAGCACCATAATTATGAAGTTCATCATCACACTTTCTGTTCACACCAGAAAATGTCAATGGGGCATCGATAGCAATTAAATTGGGATTAACCTCTTTGATCTTTTCCATAATTTCAGAATCAGAATTGAGAAGGGATGTGGTTACAATCTTTTTATTATCTTTGATTTCAAGAACACAGAATCCAGTATCGTTCTTGGGATTTCCTGCGAGATCTATACCTATGAGTTTCATTCTCAGATTTCATTTCCTCCTAAACTCGGTATAACCACATTTTCCGCAGTTATCTCTGTCATGATGATGTGCCATAAAGACCCCTTCACCACACTTTGGACAGGATTTATTCTTTCTCTTTATCGTATCCCCCAACTCATACAACTTCCATTTTTGGGATTTATATTTTTTTACCTTGGGTTTCCTCTCCTTCTTTGTTTTTGCCATTTTATTTCTCACCAGATTTTTCTTTCTTTACTTCAATCTCATTTCCCTTCTTTTCCTCTACCCCAAAATTCTTCTTTATTCTGTGTCTTGGCTCTACCTTCATACTCTCCTCATCTTTATATACCTTTGCATATCCCCCAGCAACCCTGCCTCCAAATGTTGATCTTATACTATCCACTATCGTTAACTTATCTTTTGAATTTAGTACAGAGATTAATTTCTTTCTTACCTCTTTTATGCTGGGAGTAGCACCTTCATATAGTATCCTAAATTTTATCTCCTTCCTATTCAACAATGGATTCTCTTTTTCATTCAATATCTCAATTTCCATTTTTCACAACCTATCATGAATTCAACCCTAATTAAACTTTCTCTTTTACTTCATCCTTTCTAAGATTTTTTCTACCTTTTTCTTAATATTATCATTAACCTCAACAACAACTATGCCTTCGTCTGGTTGACCATACAAAACCAATGTATTTGGAGGCGAAAGATTAATTGCAACTAATGTAATTAGATCCTCTTCACCATCCACTACGATCTTTGTTCTCACTTCTGATGCAAGTGCCTCACCAATAGCTTTAAATGCATCCTGGCTGAGATGACCACTGGGATTTTTTATATGAATTTCATTAGCATGAAATTTTTTGATTACCTCCGGGATTTCAATCTCAACCCTCTTGATCCTACCATCATAGACACAAATCTCTGGCAAGATTTTTCTCTCTAAGAGGGACTCCGTTGTTTTATCGCCAACCGAGATAATATACTTGGAGGTCAGGGAATCGTGAATCTCATCCAGATTTGAAACTAATCTTCCCAGGGGTTTTTTAAGTTTTTTTCTTAGATATTTAGGTAATACCAGATCATGTTTCATTATCTATCCTATCTCACCTTCATTGCATATTGCCCTGGAGTCTTTATATCCATCCTCTTGGCGATCTCTGACTTCTCTGGGTCAATTATGCAAAGATAGCCGCTCCAATACTGCGAGGTTGGGGTCTTGCAGACTGGACAGATTTCCTGTTCTGTTATCCTGTGGCAATTTTTACATGCTCTCATTTTTTCTTACGCTCTTTCTTATGTCTCTTTTCCTTTTTAACCTCTTTCTCTATTTTTTCACCTTTTCCTTTTTCTTTCCTCCTTTTCTCCTCTAACCACTCCAACTTTCCAAGATATGGTTGTCTCATAGTAAGTCCGATCTTAGAGTCAGAAAACTTACTCTTTAGACTTACCGTAACTATCCTTGCCCTTACCTTATCCCCTTGCTTTAGTATCTTCTTCGTTTCTTTTCCTACCAGCATGGAATTCTTCTGATCGTAGCTCATAAAATCCTCAGTAACCTGTGAGATATGAATCAAACCATCCATTGGACCAAAATTTACAAATGCTCCAAATTCAGTAATCTCTATTACGGTACCTTCCACCACCTCATTTATCACGGGCTGGTAAACAAGTATGTCGAAGGTAGCATTGTAATAGATAGCACCATCACCCATAATGATCTTTCCTTCACCAATTTTATCCACATCGATTACTGTCAGAATTATACCGAGATTCTTATCAATCCTCCCAGCTACTGTATTCTCAAATTCTGAAACTATGGCCTCTTTCAAATCCTCATCAAACCTCCTTGGAGGTATCCTCACCATATCCTCAACCGTCAATATTTTATACATCCTCTCAAACCCTTACACGAATAATAGAAACAATTGAATAAAATATTTAGTTTTCTTAACATAAAAAAGAGAGATATAAAAGAATATAAGAGGGGATAAAATATATGTTGAATCAGTAAAACTCCAGCCTGTTTCTCCCACGCATTACAATGACTGGAATATGTACCTCTTTTAGTCTTTTTTTTAATTCTTTATCATTTGTACATACTACAACATTGGGTTTATTTTCTACCGCGAAATTTATCATGAATTCATCAACCCCGGATTGACTCTGGATCTTTTTTACACTCTTTTTCTCAACCAACTGTATGGCAACCTGTGCAGCAATCTTTTCCTTTCCTTTGGAATTACTTAATCCCCGAAGTTCCTCAAGAACATTGGAGGGTATAAAAATTTCATGAGATTCTGGTATTAACCTTTCAATTTCCTGAAATATATCTATTTTGTATACGTATGGGATCATCAGGAAATTTGTGTCCAGCAACACCTTGATCATTTTAGCCCTTTATAACACCGTAACCAATCAGGCGCCATCTGGCACCAATCCTTCTACTTATGGCTACATTGCTACCCTCCTCGGCACATACTGGAAGTTTAAGTGTCATCTCCCCCTTCTTGGGATTGGTAACAATCCCAACCGTGATCGCACTTCCAATACTCAACATCAAGGGCTCTGACCTTTTTAGGGGTTTTATTGTAACATCCTCTTTACTTCCAAGCAATTTTTTAAATAGTTTAATCTTCAGCCTCAATTTATCCCTCACCTCCGGTAGTTTTCCCGGATATCCAACCACATTTCCCGAAAGATTGTCAGACTTGGTGAGATTGGGGTCCAATTCCGTCCCCAGGGCTACTAAACCACCTGGGTGCACCTCATCCACTGAAACACCACTTGCATTCAAACTCACTATCTTGCTCCTTATGGGGTTATATACCTTCTTCTTTTTTACACCGGGACGGAATTCTACCATGTCACCAAGCTTAAATTTCCCCCGAATTAATGAACCTCCAACCACACCACCCTCTATATCGTCTATCTTTGTTCCCGGCTTATTTATGTCAAAGGATCTCGCTACATACATAATTGGGTCTTTTGTTATGTCTCTTTTAGGTGTGGGTATGCTCTTCTCTATAGCTTGGATTAAGACATCAATATTGGCATTATAATGTGCAGCAATGGGAATTATCAAAGAATTCTCGGCAATAGTCCCTTTAATAAATTCCTTGATCTCATGATAATTTTTTATTGCATCCTCTTTCGAAATTAGATCTACCTTATTCTGTGCTATGACAATATTCTTTATACCCAAGATTTCTAGGGCCATTAGATGTTCAGCGGTCTGCGGCTGTGGACAGGGCTCGTTCGCCGCAATAACCAGAACTGCACCATCCATTATCGCCGCTCCAGAGAGCATAACAGCCATTAAGGTCTCGTGTCCGGGGGCATCGACAAAGGAAACCTTTCTCAGAAATTCTGTCTTTGAACCACACTTGGGACATATATCACTGGTACAATAACAGCTGGGTTCATCACATTTTGGACATTTATAAAAACTACAGTCGGCATATCCAAGCCTTATCGAGATCCCCCTCTTTATCTCCTCACTATGTCTGTCAGTCCATACACCAGAAAGGCTACTTGTGAGTGTTGTCTTTCCATGGTCCACATGACCCACTAAACCTATGTTGATTTCGGATTGTTTAGAAGGGGGTTTCCTCCCACTTTCTAAACCACTCAAATCTTCCTTCCGAGAATTTGACGACTGGAATGTTTTTGGTGAACTCATTGATTTAACCTCCTCCTAAATAGTGCAATTAAGCTGATGAAACTACTAACTGACTCATGCCCATTGATGGTAGCATACCGACCTTTAGCCTATCCATCCTTTTCTTCTTTTGATTTCTTTGCTTTAGATCTTTTAGCCTTGGGTTTTTCATCAGATGGTTTTTCCCCCGCCCCCTTTTCTTTAATCTCTTCCTTCTTCTCCTTAACAGGGGTCTCGGTTTTCTTTTCCTCGACCTTCAAACCAAGCAGCTCCACTATACTCTTCTTAGCCCTCTTAACTACTTTGGTATTAATCTGAACTATATCTTCATCAATTCTTTCCCCCCTCACTCTTTTTCTCTTTCTTACATCTCTCCTTGGCTTATAACCCACACCCGATCTCATCAATATCCTTGGTTTTTGTGTTCCATGAACACCCTTCTTCATAGGAAAACCAGACTTATCACTACCTCCAGTTATCTTTAAAGTATAACCAGTCAGACCCACTATTGAACCATCAAATTCATCCCCTATCTTCAAATTTCTAAGCCTTGCAGCCTTCTCATCCTTGATCTCTCTCTGATAAGATCTTCCAGATTCCTGGTCCGAGATTACTACCTTGAATTCCATTTTCAAAAATACAAATACAACTACTGGTTTTTAAATATTCGAATAGGTGCATAAAAATAGACCCATCTACTACTATTGATTTTTATAGTGTATTACTGCAACATCTCATTATTAATAAAGAAATCCAATATGTATACCCATAATATAAGGTTTTTAGATCAAAATGGCTAAAGAAAAATCGAAAAGAAAGGGGGAAAAGGAAACTAAATCTGAAATGAGAGAAGTCAAGGAACCAAGGATCAGTCTGCAAAGCCTTCTTGCTCTGCTCTTGTTGGTATCCCTTTTGGCTAATGGTTATTTTATTATAAAGATTGCTGATTTAAATAAGGAAATCTCTGACACGGGAGGATCAAATCCGGGCACAACATCGAACCCTGGTACAACATCAAATCCGGGCACAACAACTACGATAATTCCAATAGTTGGAAAAGTGGTAGAGGCGGGAAAGATAGTTAAGGTAGATTACATAGGCAAATTTGAGAATGGTACCGTCTTTGATACATCAATTGAGGATGAGGCAAAGAAGGCCGGAATCTATAATAAATTCAGATCTTATGAACCCTTTAGTTTTGTAGTTGGCAGGGGTCAGGTAATCGAAGGATTTGATAACGCCGTGTTGGGGATGAAGGTTGGTGAGGAAAAAGAGGTTACTATCCCACCAGAGAAGGGCTATTCCATTGGTCCCTTGGCTGGAAAGACACTGATCTTCAAGATAATTGTCAGGGATGTCAAAGAACCTAAAAAGTTAAGTGTAGTGGTGGTTAATGATAAACGTTGCAAGGAATGCGATATTACGGGAATTATAGATCAATTACAAGGCATATTCCCGGGTTTAGAATATACAGAAATAGATTACAGCTCAGATGAAGGAAAGAAATTGTATAATGAATTAAATCTGAAATATCTCCCAGCGATCCTCTTTGACGAATCTGTAAAAGAAGCGGAAAATTATAAGAATATAGAGAGATTCTTAGAACCCGTTGGTGAATATCTCTCTCTGAGAATCGGTGCCAGTTTTGATCCCAATGCAGAAATCTGTGATAATGGGATAGATGACAATGGGAATGGATTGATTGACTGTGAGGATCCCACATGTGAAAAGGAATTCGTCTGTATGCCCAAAAAAGAAAAACCCGAGGTGGAGTTATTCGTTATGGCATATTGCCCATTTGGGACACAAATCGAAAAAGGAATATTACCCGTTGCAGAGCTTTTGGGGGATAAGATAAACCTCTCGGTGAAATTCTGCAGTTATGCAATGCACGGTAAAAAAGAACTGGATGAACAGATATTACAATATTGCATTCAGAAAGAACAAAAAGATAAATATCTCTCCTATCTGAGGTGTTTTCTGAAGGAAGGGAAAACGGATGAATGTTTGAAAGAAACAAGCATCGATCAAGAGAAATTAAATGCGTGTATTGAGCAGACCGATAAAGAATTCAAAATAACAGAGAATTATGAAGATAAGTCAACCTGGTTAAACGGCAGGTTTCCGATATTTGACATATACAAGGAAGAAAATGAGAGATACGGGATTCGGGGATCACCGGGTCTTGTAATAAACGGTGCCGTAGCCGAGGGTGTAGGTAGAGATCCCGCAAGTTTACTCGGTGCAATCTGCTTGGGCTTTAAAGAAAAGCCAGAGGAGTGCAATGAGAAGCTATCCTCGATCACACCTTCACCAGGGTTTGGTTTTTCCGAGGGTTCTGGTGATTCAACGAGTGGCTGTAGTGCCTAATCCCTCTTTTTTCTTTTCTCCTTCTTTTATTCTAATATGGACGTAACCTCAATTGGGGATATAAATGTTGACATCATCACCTCAAATATCCAGGATTTCCCAGAGAGGGATGCGCAGGAAATTATTGATGAGATTCATATAAGTTCTGGGGGCTGTGCCGCAAACTTTGCAAAGGCTTCGGCAAGACTGGGTTTAAAGACGAGATTTATTGGTAAATTAGGGAAGGATATCCTTGGAGATTTCGTTAGAAAGGAATTGGGGATTGAAAATCTTGATCTCAAAATCTCTACTGGAACTAAGACTGGTGTAACTATAGCAATAACATTCCTGGATCATAGCAGGTCGTTCCTAACATATCCCGGATCAAATTCTGAATTAACTATCGAGGATATTGATTTTGATCTTATTCAAGGGGGATATGTGCATATTGCGAGTTTTTTCCTTCAGGGTCTAAGGAATGATACAAAGAGGATTCTTGACTACGCCCATGAAAATGGAATTCTTACCAGTTTCGATACCGGATTTGACCCCAGTGGGTGGTCGAAGAAGGATGTAACCTTGGTTAGGAAAATCCTCAGCGATGTGGATATCTTTTTTCCAAATCTTGACGAGGCAAGGGCAATAACGGGTTGTGATGATTGTGATGAAAAAGAGGATGTCTGTGAACAGTTACTGCTTATGGGACCGGAGATAATTGCCCTGAAAATGGGGTCGAAGGGAAGCTACATCTGTACTGAAGATGAAAGGGTCTCTATTCCTCCCACTAAATTGGATGTAATAGACACAACTGGAGCAGGAGATGTCTTTGATGCATCCTTTATATTTGGGCATTCTAAGGGCTGGGATCTTAAGAAAATAGGGAGATTCTCTAACACGGCCGCGGCAATAAGCACCACCGGCTTCGGAACCGAAAACTATCCGAATTTGAGGGAGGTTTTGAGTCTGTCAAATTTATCTATCTAAACTCAAAACCAAATCAGAGATTAATGCATAGACAAAAAACAGAAACAGGATGAGGGATATGGCAGATATTGGAAATAACCTGGGGGTAGTGATGCCTTTACTAATGCTATAACCCACAGTTTTTATAGTTCCAGAAATCCCAGACGAATACACCGAGATTATCTGAGAAAATCCCAATATTAATATTAAAGCTATGGTGATGATAACAAATACATAATGTAGATAATATCCAGTATTTGGATTACTCTCCATTCTACATTCCTTCCGGCAAAAACCCCATAGGAATGGATTTGATTTATTCATTTTTTATTTATTTTTTTATATTATCATAATTTATATATATTTATAAATATTGTACAAAGTTATATAAAAATAGATAAAAATAGTGGAAAAATTCAGAAAATAGCCCTTGGTTTCTTCCCCATCACATCCTCAAAGTATGCCCTCAATGGTTCTGCAACAGACCATGACTGAGATATACAGCCCCTTGGTTTATGTGGGGGATCGCCATCAAATATCTCAGATATTGTTCCTATACCAGCCTGTTTAATATGTTTTTCAAATAATGTTTCTAAGAGCCTTTGCATATGCAGCCTTCTTCCATAAACCCGCATATATGTCTTTATATAGGGTCCAAGAAGCCAGGGCCAGACGGTTCCGTTATGGTAGGATTTTTCCCTCTCAGAAAAATCTCCTTTGTATTGTCCTTTGTATCTCCGATCTCCTTTGTTGAGTGTTCTCAATCCATAGGGGGTAAGGAGTTCTCTTTCAACTACATCCAGAATCTTCTTTGAACTGTGATCATCAATGACATTGAAATCCAAGGAAATGGCGATAACCTGATTTGGTCTCAATGAGTTATCATCTAAGCAATCATTTAGATAACGACCATTCCAGTATCTCTCCAGAAAATTTCTCTCAAATTCCTCACATGTCGACCTAACATCAAATTCCTCGTCCTCCATAAGATTTGAAAAGATCTCCATTATCCTCAGTGCATTATACCACAGTGCCTGAATCTCTACCGCATTATCCCTTTCAATTGTATCCATCCAGGTTCCGGATTTATGAATAAGAAAGCCATTTCTTTCCATTTTCTGGTAATTCTTCATAATATCCTTTAATGTCCACCAGTATGTATGAAGAAATGACTTTCCCCTTTCTATCCCAACGTATTTCATATACTGATAGAGCCTGTCTATGAGCCATAGGGAACTATCGAGATCATTATATTCCGGCTTTCCATCCACAAATCTGCTGGGAATTCCCTTATTGGTGGCATTATTCAGGAAGTGTTCAAATATACGTTCAGCATTGTCAAATTTTCCATTTATAAGGGTCATTCCGGGTAATGAGATCATGGCATCTCTGCCCCATTCGCCAAACCAGTGATAACCCGCAACTATCGTTTTCTTTGAATCCCTCTTAACCACAAAGCTCTCCACATTCATAAGTAGCTCTAAGATTGAAGATCCCATGCCGCTACTCAGAATCCTGCCCTTTCCCTCATAGCCACGTTGTAATTCCTTAAATGCGTTTGCGGTTTTATTTTCATCTTCATATCCCAGGGCTATTAGGGTAAATTCGTCTTCCCCTCCGGGCCCTATGTCTACAGAAAAGAAGGCTGGAAAATAAACATCCTCCCTGTAGCTGTCACCCCTTTCATGATCCTTGGAATAGAATATGTCCTTGATCCATCTCGCATCTTGGGGGCTTTCGCTGCATTCTGCCTTATCTGAGTAAACGGTCAGGTATCCGTTCTTGGATTTAATCCCGAGAACGTTTTTGGTAAAAATTTTTAATTCAAAATCCAGCGAATTGGCTTTAGTCAGATCATAAATACTTCGAGAATTTACCAATAGATTAACCCTGAATTGAATCCTCTGCATAAGTTTGTTCTTAATCTTATAGAGAACTAATATGCCATTCTTCCCATTTATGGTGTTTATCCTCTTTACTATTTCAGCAGGCTGTGTGTTATAATGAAAAGAAACGGAATTATAGCTGAACTCAAATTTATTCAGATACCTCCAACCCTCGGTAATTGTTCCATCGATAAATTCATTGCTACTCAGTCTCGTTATGCAATTACCAGAATGAATCTCTTCCTCCAATTTCTGAAGATAGATAAACCTGAAAAGATTTTCTGTGGAGGAAACCAGTAGTCCATGATACTTACTTGTGTTTAAACCCAGAATAGTGGATGAGGAATAGCCACCCAAGCCATTTGTTAATAACCACTCCAGGCCTTTACCCCTTTCCAGGTCCAATGCACTGTGTTCGAATGTCGCAAATGGAAATTCTTGAATTGCCTTTTTTGAGATATTCAAGGTCATTCTATCTTAGAGATCACGTAATCCGTAAATTCAGACGTCTTCGCATTTCCACCAAGGTCGTATGTCAGTATTTTACCCTCCCTAAAAACCTCAGCTATCGCTTTCTCAATCCTATCTGCCGCTTCATTCTCCCCAAGGTGTCTCAACATCAAAACCCCAGAAAGGATGGTGGCGGTAGGATTCACCTTATCCAGACCAGCATACTTCGGAGCTGAGCCGTGAACGGGTTCAAAGACCGCCAGTTCATCACCGATGTTAGCTCCAGGGGCCACCCCCAAGCCTCCGACTAAACCCGCACAGAGATCAGAGATAATATCACCAAACAGGTTAGGGGCTACAATAACATCATAGAGCTCGGGTTTCTTTACCAACTGCATGCACATATTATCAACGATGCGATTATCAAATTCTATCCCCGGAAATTCCTTGGCAATATCTCTCGCAGAATCCAGGAAGAGACCGTCGGTGGCCTTCATAATATTTGCTTTATGAATTGCCGTAACTTTTTTCCTTCTATTCCTGACCGCATAATCAAAAGCGAATCTAACGATCCTCTCGGAGGCAAATCTCGATATGGGCTTTATGCCGATGGCGGAATCCTCCCTGATCTTTCTTTCACTGAGTTCCTCGATCTTGGAGATTATCTCCCTCACCTCGGGGGTTCCATGATCGAATTCAATTCCAGAATATATATCCTCGGTGTTTTCTCTTATAACTACCAGATCGATATTTTCATATCTGGATGGGATTCCCTCAAATGATTTTGCGGGTCTTACACATGCATAGAGGTTGAGAGTCTGCCGCAGTGAAACATTTACACTTCTGAATCCGGAACCGATTGGTGTGGTAATCGGACCCTTAATCGCCACCTTATTCTTTCTTATACTATCAAAAACATCCTCCGGCAATGGGGTCCCTTCCCTTTCCATTACTATCCCTCCAGCCTCTACCTTCTCAAATTTTATCTCTACCCCCGTGGCTTCAACTACCTTGACCATGGCTTCAGTCACTTCTGGTCCTATACCATCCCCAGGGATTAATGTAACGGTGTGCATTTTCTTTTTAATTCTTTTTAATTCTCTTTTTATAATTTAAATCCCCCATGCTTTCGAAAATGAGCCGCTAAACCGCCGCTCTCGAAGATTTTGATCATAATATCTGGTAATTTCTTTACCTCAAGCTTTAGATTTTTGGTCTTATCTATTATAAAACCCCTGCCAAAATCAACCTCTAGTTCATCCCCATCGTCGATCTCCCCCACCCCTTCACATTCTACCACTGGAAGCCCTATGTTTACAGAATTTCTAAAGAAAATCCTTGCAAATGACCTTGCAATTACTGCGGAGATCCCAGCAGCCTTGATGGCTAAGGGAGCCTGTTCTCTTGAAGAGCCACAGCCAAAGTTTCTTCCAGCCACGATGAAATCGCCCTTTGAAATCCTCCGATAAAATTCTGGATCGATATCCTCCATTACATGTTTTCCAAGATCTCTCTCATCCAATGTTTTGAACTTGTATTTCCCGGAGATTATCAGATCTGTGTTGATGTCATCTCCAAACCTGTGAGCTTTCCCATTGAGTTTCATATTAATGATTTAGAATCTATCTTTTTAATAATCTGGAGAAAATAAAAAACACATCTCGGTATTTATGCGTTCCTGATCCTCTCTGCCACTTTATCCAGATCTACCGTAACCTTCTCAAAGCTGCTCTGGGGGAATCCACTCAGGGAATCATTCTTCATGGAAGGAAAAACAGCCACGTGGAGGTGAGATATCCTCCCCCCGCGGATGAAGATACAAACAAAATCCGGGTTTAATGCCTTTTTGATCTTTTTTGCAACAATTTTTACTGCACGAAATAACCTTGATAATTCTTCATCCTCCATCTCATAAAACCTAATTACATGTTTTTTCGGAACCACTAAACAATGACCCTCTGTACATGGATTTACATCTAATATGCCCATAGCGAAATCATCTTCATAGATCTTCCATGATTTTAATTCTCCTCCAATAACCTTACATAATACGCAATCTTCAGATCCCTCCATCTCCATCCCTCTCATAGCTTTTCATTTAAATTGCCATCTCCTTTTCTAATTTCTGTCGCCAGATTTTGCGTGTTTTCATTTCTTAGAGCTCAATTATCCTACCCACTCCGCCTTCAACGTATTTGTCTGGATACAACCTCTTTATCTCAGATATGTGCTGTGTGCAGTGGCAGGGACAGACCAATTCCAGATCCTTAAGTAAGTCAAATTCCCTGAAACCATGCAAGCCGCCAATTAAGGCATAGACCCTCCCAAACTGCGACGCTGCCCGAAGAATATTTCCTACCCCGGGATGAGAACAGCCGTCAATAACAACCAATCCCCTCTCCGTCTTAACTACGAGAGACTGCTCTATCCCCGAAAGCTCACCCGTAGACCACATGTTTTCATGGATCTCAATGGATTCTTTTATTCGAACTATATTATTGCCTTTTGACCCATATGACTCAGGTACGTAAATCTTTAGGTCTGGTTTCACTTTCAGCAGATCGGGAACCCCCCCAACATGGTCCCAGTGGTCATGCGATATAAAGACTTCATCAATAGACTCGGGTTTAATGTCGAGTTTTTTCATATTATCTAAAAGTGTCCCACCATTAGCACCGGTATCGAAGAGAATTCTTGGCCGATCTTCTACTTCTACGAGACAGGAGAAACCCCAATCGGATCTAAGACCCTTCTTATAGACCTCATTATCGTAGATCAGGGTAATTTTCATTTTCATTATTATCCATTAATCTATTTAATTAAAACACTATAAATCTACTTAAGTTCCTGCTCTTCTTGCATTTCCTATCCCTCTATGCAGCTTCCTCATGTAGAATTTCTTTCCCTGATATTGCAACTCTATGAGTTTATTCTCCTTGATCAATCTTTTTATAACATCCCAATCAGAGCGAGCTTTTGATAAA
>Ga0190362_1000041_pt1 | contig 15398 bp, 14 predicted proteins | sample 48721856_MG_FD_163437 | JGI IMG/M metagenome (GOLD analysis project Ga0190362, IMG submission 163437) | Hydrothermal vent microbial mat bacterial communities from Southern Trench, Guaymas Basin, Mexico - 4872-18-5-6_MG | ecosystem: Environmental > Aquatic > Marine > Hydrothermal vents >...
CGCCTATTAATTCCTCCTTGTGCCGTCCCACCTTTTGTTTTTAAAATTCTATTTTGCCCTTCTCCACTCATTAAAAATCTAAAAACAAATTTTGGATAAATTCTCTCTTCTGAAATTCTACATAAAAATACATGTTCATTAACCATAGCTTTTTTAAATGGGAAATTATCATCTACAAAAGCAGTTTTTCCAGTTGTTGCACCATCTTTGACTATTAGAATATCGTATTTTTTGATTTTACCTTTATTGCTTTGCTCATAAAAATCCTCTGGAATGTATTTTAATTTTTCAAAAGAAAAAGTTCCATCATAACTTAAATGTTCTCCACCAATTGAAGGAATTCCATCAGTGTATTTTTTAACTCCTCCTTTAGGTCTGTTACCGCTTTCAATATATGCTACCTCTCCCAACCTCGCCTCTCTCCACTCCTCGCCTTCCTTTGGCTTAAACGCTTGCTCTAAAACGCTTTCCCATAGTTCATCAAGTTTTTCAAGTTCTTTCTTTTTCTTCTCCGGAATTTTGTCAATCCTTGAAAAGTTTACCTCAATGTATTCAACGATTTTCTTTTGAGTTTCTAAATCTGGCTTGCCGTTGTGGAAGGGAAGGGGGATTTTTATTGATAGAAGCTTTTTATTTGATATGCCTGCTTGACCAATCCATTTTGTGGCTTTTAAATAGAAAAAGCCCTTACTCCAAAGAAAATTGAGGCACCACGATAAAAAATCTGGTGTTATGATTTGTTTCTTTACTCTTACTCTCGTTATGTGGTTGCTGTAAGTATAATTTCCATCCAATGCTTTATAAACGGCAGCTCTGCCCACAAGTTCGATACTATTTGTGTTATTAAATAAAACATCTCCATTCTCAATAAAGTATTCTTCAACTCCTTGCATATCCTTGGGAATAAATGTTAATTCGTCAAAATTTATCTTATTCCAATTCGCTATGTTATATGGTCTGAGTTGGGGAATTCCATTATTAACGTTTATTTTCCTTCTCTTCTGCTTAGATAAAGCAAAACCAGATTTTACATCTTTCGTAACCTCCCTTAACCTCACCTCTCTCCACTCAACCCTTTCAACTTCCCATGGCTTTTTGGGATTGCTGAAGTCTTCAAGGGTTTCCATCTTGAGATCCCTCCGATTTGTAGAAGTAGACATCTATCATTTTTTTGAGTAGCCATAAACATCTGAATAAAGAGACTATAGCCCATACAAAAAGAATAATCAGCAAAGATAAAAGAAAGGTTGGGATATAAAGCATTAAGATTTTAAAAACAAAACTCAATATTGCCATAACAACAAATAGAATTATTGAAAGTAAAAACGCATGAAAAACATACTTATATGCTGAATGCAGCTTCATATACTTTATTCTTTTATTTTCTGGAAAAACAAAAAGGATAGTTAATGAAGTGATGAGGAATCCTGCCAAAGTAACGCTGACTGTTAGTATGGTGCCGAGAGTATTAAGTATGTTGTTGAATATAAAACTCAAATCAAAAAAGTAGATAATAGCAATTAAAAGCAACCCCAAAACAATACTACCAATAAAATCGTTTTTGAACTCTTTTATCTTAAAAATATTGATCATATTTCCACCATTAAGGCTCATCTTCTACAGTAACAGGATCCATAAATTCTTCAAGTTCATTTTTCAATGATGTATAAGAATCTATTATCTCCCGATACATTGAATCTGGATTTACTGCTTTTGTTCTATCATCTAGCTTCGGAATTCTTTTTTCGGTTAACATTAGTTCTTCAAGAACGTTTATGGATTCTATGGAGTCGCTACCTTCTAATTTTCCTCTAATATCCAAAACATTAATATTGCTCTTGCTATCTTTTCTGGAAAGAATTTTTTTAATTGATTTAAGTAACTTTTCAAATTTTGATGGGTCACCATATCTTCTCCCTTTTCCTAAAGTGAAAGAAAGATGAAGCCACATATCATCAACTAACTCTGCTGCAGAAAACATCTGTTCAAAACTTTGCGGATCCTCTTGCTTTAACAACTTCGCATAATTTGTAGCAACCGAAATACGAATACCTTTTATCTCTATAAACTTCTCTATTAAATCATAAACTTCCTTTTTTAGAATGGGCTTTATTTCTACTCTTTTTAGCCCTATTTGTGGATTATTCCTGAGATATTCATTAATTAGCCATACTAATTTAGAGTGTACCCACTTTATACCATAATGGTTATATTCTGCACCGATTATTTTACCATCGAAGATTACAAAATGTGATGGGTCAAATAATCCTTGATAATCTTTTAGATCAAGAGGAAAGACATCCTTTTTGTTTATATCGAATCCCAAGGGTAAATCCGATTTTCTAATTTTCGATATTCTATACAGTTGTCTTGCAGGTTTTGATAAAGTTGTCTGAGGATAGGACTCAAGATATAATAATTCATTGCCATTTTGTTGAATTAGTTGCCCTGAAATATCGGATAGTACACTATGAATAAACTGTGCATTTTTTTGAACTTTATCACCATTATTTTTTACCCACATTACTTGATAAAAATGTATTTTTCTTAATATTTCACTCATTTTATCACCTCATCTCTTCCATCCTAACATCCCCTTCAACTCCTCAAACAAAGCCATAACCTCTTTTTCTTCTCTCAAAACATCCTCCAAAATCTCCCCGGCAGGTCTGTATTCCTTCTTTTTCAACTTGTTTGGGTTTCTTGGAGTCAACTCATAAGTTTCTTTGTCAATCTCGTCAATCTTGACAATCCAAGAGTTTTCGCTTATTTCTCTGTTCTGCCATTTCTCATAGCAGTCCTGCCAGTCATCATCCCTCATTGGTCTTGTTTTGGTAAAATTCTTCATTCCTTCTGGAGGTTGTATCTCATAGTACCAGATTTCCTCAGTTGGTCCTGTTTTGTCAAAAAACAGAAGGTTGGTTTTGACAGGTGTTTTTCCAGATGCTGTAAATACTCCTTTGGGTAAGGAAACAATCGTATGGATATTGTAATTTTCAAGCAGTTCTTTTCTTACCCTGACAAAAGGTCCTGTTGTATTGGATAAGACGCCTTCAGGAACAACTATTCCGATTCTTCCACCTTGCTTTATCTTTCTCATAACATACTGCAAAGCCATTAACTCTGTGTCAGAGCTTTTAACGGGGAAATTAACCTTAAACCTCTCATCAAACTTTCCGCCAAATGGAGGATTGGTGAGGATAACATCAACCCTATCTTTTTCCTGAATCTTTCTTACATCTTCAGCAAAGGTATCAACCTTGTAAATGTGAGATGTTGGAAGGTTGTGCAAAAGAAGATTCATTATTCCTATAAGGTAAGGGATGTCTTTCTTATCCTGTCCATAGAACATATTATGTAAAATCTTCGTTTCTTTTGTTGTAAAAACTTCTTTACTCTTGAGTATGTGGTTGTAGCTTTCGATCAGGAACCCAGAAGAGCCTAAAAATGGATCTAAAATTATCTCATCGAGTTTGGGATTAATAATCTTTACCATCAACCTTATAATAGGTCTTGGGGTGTAATATTCTCCTGCATATTTGCCCATTTCTCCAATTTCTGGTAAGAGTTCTTCGTAAAGTGCAGAAATGACGTAAATATCCTCTCTTGTTCTGAACTTCAGTTCATCAAGGAGTAAAGCCACTTCTCTTAATTTGTAGCCATCTCTTAGAAAATTCTGAATTTCTTTTCCGCTGAAAATAGTGGCAATTAACTCTTTCTCACCATCACCATCCAATTTGGAAAGAAAAGGGGATAGCTTGTTGTTGATGAAATCTATGAGCTCTTCGCTCCTCCAGTCTTTATGAACCCAATCTTTCCACCTGTATGGGGAGGGGATGTTCCTATGATATTCTTCACCCTTCAGCTTTGCCTTTAACTCTCTTTCATCCTCCAGCTCATCATAGAGTTTAAGGAAAAGCATCCATGATAACTGGACTATGTAATTCACAGAAGCAATCTCATTTCTCAACAAATCGCAGGCCTGCTTAAACTTTGATTTTAATTGTTGCCTATCCATTATCTAACACCTTCAGCCTCATAGAGACCTTGAGAAATGCCTTCGAGGGTATGTATGAGACTGTCTATTCCACCGAAGGAATCTATAATTTCTTTCAACTTGCCGATTTTCTGAATATCCGGAGATTCCAGAGCTTCTGGAGAAATCTCCTCGATGCCACCAATCTTGTATTTTTCTATTAGATTTAGTAGAACTTCATTTGCAGTCTCATCGAAGGAGTTAATAAGCTGTTGTTTTTCATTTAACAATGCCTGAGCTCTATCATCTCTGCTAAGTATGGGTGCATCAAAAGCTACATGGGATATAATATCAAAAGCATCTGCATCAGGTCTATCAAGCAACTGAGCTATTAACTCTGGATTTATGCTCTTTCTCTTTAAATCCTCCAAGAATTTCTTCCTGCTCTCTTTATTTATCCATATTTTTCTTAAATCATCTAAGGTAAGAACTTTTTCCCTTACATTCTCCTTGGCATATTCAATGTATCTTGCTTTATTCAGTTTCTTACCTTCTACTTCAACATAAATTTCCTCTTCAATGTAAACACTGATACCTTTAACAACTATTTTACCTTCCTTAGGTTTTCTCTTCTTTAATTCAATTACAACAGCGATCCTATCCTTAAATGAGATGGGATCAACGCTTACCTCTTTTATCCTGTAGTTCTTAGCCTCAACTTTTACTTTTACTGGTGAGTGGGGACAACTATCTATAATGAACTCGCCATTTTCATCTGTTCTCGCTGGTTTTACCATATTGACGCCTAATTTTGCTGTTATTCTTGCATTAGCAACAGGTATTCCATCTTCCGCATCTACAACTTTTCCCTTTATGAAGTAATCAAAAGGTCCCTCTGGGATATCTGGTATGTATTCCTCGGGTGGTAAATCCCATGGATCCAAAAGACGGGTGGCATTTACAAAGTCTATTATTCTGAAAAAGAATTTATTTGCATCTTCACTTATCCTACTCCCTCTACCCATAATCTGCTTGAATGATACTTTGGATGCAATAGGTTTCATGAAAACTATGTTTTTTACGGGAGGAATATCAACCCCTGTGCTTAATAGATCCACAGTTACAGCAGTAACAGGTATCTGATATTCTGAATCTGCCATCTTTTCTGCAAGTTCTATCGCATTTGGTTCTTCGTCAACTATTCTAACAATGAAATCATCTGCATTTATACCAGTTGAAGCAATTTCATAAGCTAATTCATTTTGTAGAATCTTTACAACGTCAAGGGCATGTTCTTTTGTTACGCAGAAAACAATTGTTTTCTCTGTTGGACCATAAATTTTCAGTATTTCAGCAAGTTTTTTAGTCATAGCTTCTGTTCTATCAGGTAGAGTTATGATTCTTTCAAACTCTCCAACCGAGTAGAATTCCTTAACCTCTGTTTCTTCAGGAGCTTCAATAATGGCACCTTCACTTGCTACATCAGTGAGAGATATTCCGCCTTTCTTATCAATATTCATATAAATTTTGTGGATTTTGTATGGGGATAGAAAACCGTCTTCAATGCCTTGTCCTAGGCTGTAAACATAGACTGGAGTACCAAAATATGCATAGGTATCTATATTATCATCTCTTTTAGGTGTGGCAGTCATACCAAAATGAATAGCATCTTTAAAATGATCGAGAATCTCTTTCCATCTCCCGTATCCTGATCTGTGACACTCATCAATAATTACCATATCAAAGAAATCGGAAGGATATTCCTGATAAAGTCTCTTTCCATTTTTCTCTGAGTAAAGCGTTTGATATGTAGCAAAATAAATATCTCTTATTTTAGGTGCTTTCCCTTCTTTTATTACCTCTCTTGCACCCCCAAATGGCTCAAAGAATTTATTACAAGCTTGTTTTCTTAACATTATTCTGTCTGCAATATAAAGTATTCTTCTGATTTTCTTAGTGTTATAGAGCTTCCATGCTACCTGAAAAGCAACATAAGTTTTACCTGTTCCAGTTGCCATAGTAAGTAGAATACGTTTCTTTCCGTTCAGAAAAGCCTCTGTAATATTTCTCACTGCCGCAATCTGGTAATACCTTGGAGTTTGGTTTTGGACGATCTTACAAGGATACAAAAGAGGATTTTCATCTTTGTTGAAAGGTAAGATTTTATTAAACTTCCATAATGAGTATTTCTTCCATAATTCTTGGGGAGATGGAAATTTATCAAAAGTTCTTTGCTTTTTGTTTATGAAATCATATTCCTCAATTTTATGTCCATTGGTTGAGTATGCAAACGGAACATTAAGCATTTCTGCATATCTTTTTGCCTGTTGAATTCCTGCTGCATGATGTTTTGCTTCTTCCTTTGCTTCAACAACAGCAATTGGAAAATATCTCTCTAAGAATAGAATATAATCTGGTTTTACTCCTTCTTTTCTATTTCCATATTCATCTATAATCCTGCCTTCTGTTATTTTTAACTCACGCCGGATTAAATCCTCTAACCATCCAGATTCATGCAATTTTGGATCTATTAGTTTAGCCCTTGTTTCTGCCTCTTTTAGCATGATTTTTCACCTTCTCCATTAATGATTTTCATATTCAAATTTTAAACCTTCGCCCGCCATTTCATATAACGTTTGGTGGGTATCTGAAGTCCGAGCGAAGCGAGGATTTGGGCGGAGTGCCGAAGGCACGAAGCTAGATACCTGCTTGTTGTGCGACGTAGCCATACTAATCATCTTCAAGCATATTGGAAAGAGTAAGCTGTCTTGCATCTGGGACTATTTCTATTGCTTTTGTCATTATGTTCTCAAAGTTCCATTTTCCATTATTTAAAGATGCTAAGGATAGTGAAAAAGATTTATAATGGCTACTATATTTAAAGTTTCTACCTCTTTTTCTCTTATCAAGCATTTCTTTCATAGGTAACGCTATTATCCCTCTTTTATCTTCAACTCCTTGTTGGCCAATGTATGGAGAGGGGTTTTGAATTCGTAAGCCTTTATAACATGAATGTATAACACACCCTAAAAGCATGTCAGCTAATTGAAGCATATTTGCATGGATGTATTCTTTTGTGTTCTCCTCAAAATCTTTATGATTGGAAGATTGATGAATAATTTCACAATTGGGGTGTATAGGAGTATAGTCTCTTAAAGACCGTTTACTTATAAAATCATCAAAAATCAATCGCCACAAGATACGATCTTCAGATAGCTTGCGGTGATAAGGTTTACCATCGGATATTATCTTTAGAATTTCAACATGATTTTGTTTGTCATATAAGTAGTGAACCGCTCCTTTAAGAAGCATTCTAAATAATGTTTCATGATACCTCAAATGCTTTTCTTTCTTATCTCCACCATACATATCTAACATGGATAGTGGATAAAAAATAATTGCTATTTTGAAAAGAAGAGGGTGTTTAAACATTGAATTTCTTTTCGTTTTTAAGACGTCTATCCCTAATTTTACAAATTCTCTTTCACACTGGTTATATTTTGTCCATTTACCACTTCTTGGAATTTCATTAAAATGAAATTTATGGTATGCCTTATACCTCTTCCTAATTTCCATAACTTTCTCATGAAATTCGGTTATTGGCTGATAATCTTCCATCACATCCCCAAATAGTGTTCCATATTTTTCTATTTTTAGCTCTGTCGAAGCAAACAGAAGTATATGGCCATATAAATTAGTATTTTCTATTTTCTTAGTTTCATCGTGGTAAACTATCACCTTACTGTAGGTTTTTTGATTTTCCAACGTTATCCCTCCCTTCTAGGCTATGTCGCACAACTTAGTTATATACGAACTTTACAGATATAAATGTAGATTTGAGCATTTAGTTAGGAAATCATCCAGCGATTCTACTTCTTAATCCTCCCACTTCTGACCATCAGCCCGACAGACAGCATAAACAATCCGAAATAGGACATCGAGAGTGAAAGGGTATTCCAGCCTTCCTGAGCTATGGCAATTAATGCACCAAGCAAGATCACAGCAAACCCAGGATATTTAAACCAGAATTCGATCTGCTTCAAATCCATCTCTTTCCTGAGCATGTTGATCAGCTGAGATATGTATTTGCCACTCCAATTGAGAATACAATAAAGCCAAGAATTCTGTATTCTGTGAAGAAAGTACCTATTCCCACAGCCGTGCACAGTCCTCCTGCAATTTTATCCTTTTCTGAATTCTTGGGGAGAGTAAGGAGTAGTTTCCTCTACAATAAAAATTCATTCTAGGATTTTTACAGATTTTTCCATTCCATTTATTGTCATGCCAAGCGAATCTCACTGTTAAGTGCTTCATAATATTATTACCTCCATTCCTTATTTTTTATTAATTTCGTAGCCTCTACCCCACAATTTCGGACAACCCTATTATACGGATTTCTTTATCCACTTAATTATATTCTGGAAGACATAAATAACTTCACCCCACAACCTCTTTTATCTTCTCCATGAACATTTCCCTGAACCTCTGGTCCCGAAGCATCTCGTCCAGAATATTGTCCATCTGCTTTCTTTTCATGTCCTTTTCAACGACCTCGATTATTGTTTCTTTGTCCAGAGGCATGCCGCACCTTGAGCAGAACTTGTTCGTGAACGGATTGGTCTGCTCGCACCTCGGGCAGAGTTTCGGCTTCAGTTTGCTCTCCCGTTTTTCCTCCCTGTTTTTTATGCCGTATAATCTCAGAATTGCAGGATCAACATCCCTGCCTGAAATATGAATATAGATGGCCGGCATATTAGACCCCTGTACCCAGCCGAAGTATTGGTTCATCTGCGCCTCAGTTAAATGGTTTGCCAGATAGCTTGCCCTGGAGTGCCTGAAGTTGTGGGGGTTTACTTTTTTCTTTATGCCTGCCTTTTTCTTCAAGCAAAGTAGAATGTTTTTAATGGCCGCATATTCTATTGCTTTATTTTCATTAATTCTATTGATCCATATCGGTGCCTCGGGATCATTTTTGAGAGGATGCCTGTTAATCCATTCACTCAGATAGGGAACGGAGGATATGATTCTTATCCTTCTTGCTCCCGTTTTCCCGTTTACCAGTAGTTGTGCCCCGTATTCATCGAAATTTATGTTTTTCAGTTTTAGGGATGCCAGTTCGCCGATTCTGCACCCCGATTCATACAGGACTGCAACCAAGGCTCTATCTCTTGGATGCTCCGCCGCATTTATTAATTTCTCTATTTCATCCTCAGTGAGCATGTCCTCTGGTAGTTTATTTTTGTTTCTCTTGATATTGGTCTTTATCCATCTGACTTCCGGTGGGTATTCCTCCGTGCCTCTCAGCCAGCGATAGAACTTCTTGAGGATTATTTTAAGGTCCCTCTTTGTATGTTCTGCATAGCTGGTCTTCTCGATGGTGCAGACCAGTGCCTTGATGTCCTCCATGCCGGCATGTTCAAAGTCCTTGCCGAGCCAGTTTTCGATTTTAATCAGGTCATACAGGTATCTGACCACTCTTGCCGTGCTCAGCCCTTCCGAAAAGCAGTTGTCATGGAACCTAATGATCGTCTTTTTATTATTCTCAGAAATAGGGGATTCTTTGATGCGTTTTAACACCAGTTCAAGTCTTCCCTGGTAGTTATGTATGTCCATGCGATACACTTCGTGGCTTGGCTATTAAACCACGATGCACCGCATTATGTTATTGGTGCGAGGGACGTGCAGAAAACAAATAATACGGTGCATCAGCAATTGAGATATTTAATACAATATATATATAAACAGAAATAAACAGAATAATATTTAAAACTATCGGAGAATTAGTTGCCGGATGTCAGTTTAACTTTTCTGGCTCATTGTTTTTGTCAGCATCCTTGTCAATCAATCTTATCCCGTGCCCGGGAATTATCTCGATAAAATCAAAATCCCTGAGCATGAGGAGGATATCCCAGCACTGTTTCTTTGTTATGGAAAAATTCCTGCACAGTTTCTCGAAGACATAGGGAAATCTTATCACCCCTGATCTCGGGGCATCTATTTCTTTCAGTCTCTTCAAAACCAAAGAGTACAGTCCCTCAGCCATTTTTATCCCTCTTTCTCCCCTTTATTTTTTCGACTTCCCTGAGATAGTTGTCCACGATTCTGACCCATTCGGGCAGCTGGATCTCCCGTGCCTGATTTTCCCGCTCAGTTTGGCTTTTCTTTTTCATACAGGTTAGATTATCCCTTGGGATAAAATAGATTCTCTGTGGTATGCCGTTCTTGCCGAAGACCATGTTTTATAGCAACTGTGCAAAAGAAGTCCCATGCTGGAGGGATTGTTTAACAAGATTAAAATCCTGAAGGAAAGGATTGCCCAGATATACTACTGGATTTCCGAGAGGATCGAGTTGCATGAGGAGCTTATGGATGAGTTTAGATTTGAAATTGGGGAGAGCGAGCGGTTGAGGGAATGCATGCTGAAAGATTATGATGAATCGGAAAGGGAAATCGGTAGCCTGAAGAAAGAGATGCGGCTCGAGAAGCTGAAATTCTGGAAGGACATAACCGAATTGAAGAGAGAATTGGAGAAATGCCTTGAGGAGTACAAGACCGAGAAGGAGAAGATGGAGGCGATGGATAGGGAATAGAGATAGGGAATAGATAAATAAATGTAAGCCTAATATCTAAAGTTGAATATTAATACTTAATGGAGGACAAAATATGACAAATGAGGATGGTTCTTTTATCGCTGGAGCTGTTCTTGGAGGTTTATTTGGGTATTCCACAGCAGTAAATAAAATCAAGGGTTGGGATGAATTTGCTAAAAAATATAATGAAAGATTGAATCATTTAGCGTATCTCAAGATAATAATACCTATTGGATTTTTTGACAAAATAAAAAATGGTAGAGAGATATATAGAGAGGGGGTATCTTCATATTTATTTGGACTCCCCAATGCATCTATTCCTATGGTATTAAGATGTTTAGAAATTGGATTGAAATACAAACATAAAGAAGTTGGAGGTAATGGTAAACCAAAAAACCTTCATGAGTTTATAAACTGGAGTGAGAGTTATTTGGGAAGTAAGAAGGAATTGGCTCATGGGTTTAGAATTTTAAGAAATTTGATTCATGAAGAAAAAATTGTGAAAGAACAGGATATACCAGAATGCATAAGGCATATATCAGAGATATTAAATATTCTTTTCCCCTTCGAATCTGTTTCATTATCTAACAATTGTACATTCTGCGGAAATCCTTATAAAGCCATAGTTGAAAAAGAGAGGTATTGGCTGGGAAATATAATCCAAATTCTATGTAATAAATGTCAGCGAGTTAATAATATGCAATTAATTCCTTGATAGGCGTAATTAAAACGAACTCTGGGATGGCGGGAACGCCGAGATTTCTAATAAAATAAAGAGGGATGCCTTTAAATTTATCTTGCGAAGCAGACAAAATGTCCGAAGGACTAAGGGCGGGCGTCCGAAAAATATTTAAATGAATACATTTAAACATATATAAGTATAAATGAGGGGGTTTAGAATGGGAAGAAAAACTGTATCTTTGAGTGTTGATGAGAAAATTTATGATGAATATAAAAAATATTGTGATGAGAGAGGAATTATATTATCTAAACAGGTTGAGATGTTTATGAAAAAGGAGTTGGAGAGGGTTAAAAATGTATCTATTTGAAAAGGAACTTAGTGTTTCATTAGAAGATATTGAATTAGAATTAAGAAGTTTAAAAGAAATTTGGTGGTCGAATTTTATATTAAATCCACGAAGACTTAGAGGCAGTGATTTTTTGATGCGTTGGTCTCAAGGAGTTTGGAGTGAAAAAAGAGTAATAGATGCTGTGGACAAAACTAAAGAATTCTTAGCAATACCTTATGGTCCAAGCGGAACTGCACCAAGTGATGATGTAAAAGAATTTGAACTTTATTTTGAAAGACTTGAACAAGCTGGATTAGGTGACATAAAAAGACCAGATATTCTGATCTTTAATATAAAAGATAAGCTGTTTGTAGAAGATTTTCTAAAAAAAATTGGCGGTATTGGTGAGTTGCCCTTCACACCTGAAAATAAGATGAAGAATTTTATTCAAAAAGCAATATTAGCAGTTGAGTGTGAAAATTCATTGTGGGTAGCAGAAAAAATGCCAGATTATGGTGCTGAATTAAAACCCCAAAAAAGACTTGGTGGGAAGTTAGGTCTTAAGAAAACGGCAGTTTTACCAACTATTATAATCAAAGAAGAAGATAGAGAACCTTTAAGAAAATGGCAAGAATTTAATAAAATCCCTATTCACATATGGCATGTGTTTTTTGATAAGGCGTTTGGTATCTCATTAGATAAAATAGAACAACTTATAGAAGAAAAATTAATTTTACCCACTGTTCAAGTATTCCAAGCTCCAGGAGGAGCTACAACAAAAAAGATTATTTATAAGATCTATTATCACTATGCTTATCTACTAGGAAACTCGACAGAAGAACCTAAGCTGGTGCCAGACTTTATTGAAGACAAAAATGGACATATACTTCCATATGTAAGATTTGAGGGAGGAACTTTAACTCTTTCTAATGAAGCTTTAGAAATGTTGAAAAAATTAAATAGGGATTAAAATGTTAGAACATCATCAGACTATTCCAAAAAAAAAGAAAGAGAGAGAGAAACTTAGAGATAAAGGTCAATTTTGGACTCCAGACTGGATTGCTAAAGCAATGATTTCTTATGTAATCAAAGACACAGATCTAATATTTGACCCTGGAACAGGGACTGGAGCTTTCTTTAGGGCATTAAAAATGTTAGATAAAAACAAAAAAATAAAGTTTTATGGGATTGATATTGACTCTAAAGTTCTTCAAGAAAGAATTTATGAAGACCCTTTATGTAATGTGGAACTTAGAGATTTTTTAAAAAATCCTCCTAATCGAAAATTTAAATCAATTGTAGCAAATCCACCATATATAAGACATCACAGGATAGATAAAGAAACTAAATCATTTTTAAAACAATTGTCAAAAAGAATTACGGGAATATCCATAGATGGGCGAGCAGGTTATCATATCTATTTCTTATTGCAGGCTTTACAACTTCTAGAAAAAAATGGACGATTAGCATTTATTATGCCATCAGATACCTGTGAGGGTACTTTTGCGAAAAAATTATGGGTGTGGATAACAAAAAATTATTGTCTAGAATGTGTAGTCACTTTTGATGAAAATGCTACGCCATTTCCAACACTCGATATAAATCCAATAATATTTTTAATAAAAAATATTACACAAAAGAAAGAGATTTTCTGGGTGAGAGTAAATAAAATGAACATTGATGATTTAACCTATTTTTTAAAATCTGATTTTAAAGACACAAAATTCGAAAATTTATATATAACCACGAGAGAAATAAGCGAGGCTTTAAGAACAGGTCTTTCTAGACATCAGCACTTTAACAACAATTTTAAATATTATCTCAGTGATTTTGCAACAGTTATGAGAGGCATTGCCACAGGAGCAAACAACTTCTTCTTTCTTACCCGAAAACAAGCTGAAGAACTTAAAATTCCTAATGAATTTTTAAAATTAGCAATAGGTAGAACAAGAGACGTAAAAGGAGATATTATTACTATGGAAGATATAAAAGAACTTGAAAAGAGGAGCAGACCTACCTTATTATTATCAATTGATAGACCTAAAGATAAGATCCCAAAAAATATTCTTGATTACTTGCATGAAGGGGAAAAATTAGGTTTACCGACAAGAGCATTAATCAAGCAAAGAAAACCGTGGTATAAAATGGAAAAAAGAGAAATACCGCCGTTACTCTTTGCATATTTGGGTAGAAGAAATTCTCGGTTTATCAAGAATGAAGCTGGTGTTGTACCTTTAACGGGTTTTCTCTGTGTGTATCCTAAACAATCAGAAAAAGAATATATTGATAATTTATGGAAAATATTAAATCATCCTTCCACCTTACAAAATCTTAGGTTAGTAGGAAAGAGTTATGGTTCTGGTGCTATTAAAGTAGAACCAAGAAATTTAGAAAAATTACCAATTCCAGAAAATCTAGTTAGAAAGTATAAATTAGAAGCAGCAAGATAAAGATTAAATTATTTTATTTATCTAAACTATATATTTTGAAGAATGTTAAAACGCCCGCCCGTTAGAAAAATCTTTGGGTGAACTTTGCGAACCGCTTAACAGCAAATATGCGAAGTTTGCGATATGACATATAAAACATCTCCTTTCATTCGCCTCATCAAATAACCTTTTATTTCTGAATCTCTAAAAGATTAGTGCGGTTGGATGAATGAAACAGTTGAGATATCATGCCGTTCTGTGATAAAAACCAAGTCTACATTCTGGCAGATATTTATGATTTTTAGAATTGTTTTGATAGATTATGAAGCTCTATATAGATAGGATCATACCTTCTCAATCTCCACCTTCCCGTAGCTCAGCCTGACCTTATAGTATCCGCCTACCTCGAATCCGGCCTCTCTTAAATATTCGCCCTGCAGGAGGATTTTCGGGAACTCCTTCTTGCCGTTGTGATAGTAGCCGACCTTCCTGATTTTTTCCAGTATTTCGCCCATCGAATCATCCCCAATCTAATACTCGTCTGCCCTCATTATCGTTAGGACGCGGTTGCCATCTTCCTTGAAATATCTCAGCGAGTCATCGAGATAGTCGAATTTGAAAAAATATTTTACTCCGTTGTGGTTCACCGCACCGAAGTCATGCTCTCCGTATGGGTCGTTCCCTTCATTGAAATCCTCAAACTCGCGGATTTTCTGGAAAAGGGCTTCCCTGTCCTTTTCGCTCAGCGACTGGACACCCGGAGTGAGCAGAATAATTGCTCCTCTCAGGTTTTTGCGGATAAGGTCGTTTTTCCTCGCTATCGCTTCCGCCTTTGAACTCTTTTTATGATATTCCATGCCAATACCTCCTTTGAAAATTTAGGGGTGGGGGTTTAATCCTTCCCCCTTGCCTTGCCGTTCGTGCCTATACATCCTCGATTATCTCGGAGACTATGTTTCTGATATGTTCCAGCCGTTCTCTGTGGCGGTCGTCAATATCGGAGAAATTGATCACATCCGATATCTCATCGTATATGTTCCAGAGCATTGCTTCCGCTTCCATTCTATCAGTCCTCCCTTATCTGCCACCGACCGCCGAACTTTCTTATTTTGCCCTGACCGTGCAACCTGTCGAACTCCGCCTTGCTCAGCCTTTTTCTTATTGGCTTCCATTTCCCGTTCTCGGAGTCTCTGATTTTTCTTACCTTCCGTTCGAGTGCATTCTGCAGGGCAGTAAAGCCAGACTCCCCCAATTTCGAGAACAGAGCCGCCGCGATCGTTGAGTTTATGCGGCCATTCAGTTTCTTTGCATCTTCCACGCATCTCTCCATTATCTCCAGATTCCTTGCCCTCAATTCTTCCAAGACTTCTTGGACTTCTTCATCGGAAAGGGT
>Ga0190362_1000043_pt1 | contig 15277 bp, 14 predicted proteins | sample 48721856_MG_FD_163437 | JGI IMG/M metagenome (GOLD analysis project Ga0190362, IMG submission 163437) | Hydrothermal vent microbial mat bacterial communities from Southern Trench, Guaymas Basin, Mexico - 4872-18-5-6_MG | ecosystem: Environmental > Aquatic > Marine > Hydrothermal vents >...
GTAGTTTATGAACCTGACCCTAGGTTTTTAAGGGCCATATTAGAATATCGCGATTTAAGTGATATTATTGATAAAATAGAGATTAAGATAGGAAGTCTAATTCCTTTAGATTTAGATTTTCATTATTTCCATCCTCCTTCACTGAGATTTCACTCAAAATTTATGTCCGTTATAAGAAAAAACAAAAAGATAAAAAAAGGTATTCTTCCTCCGCTAAGGCTCAAGATATTAGTTGTGGGGCCTATCTATGGTGGTAGTCTCCCTATCGCATCTTATGTAGCAAATGCCTTTAAAAAAATGAATTATCAGACTGAATTTGTGGATTGCTCTATTTTTAAGCCTCTATATGAAAAAATCCAAGAAAATGTCTTAAAAGAGGAAAATAAGTTGGAGCTTTTGAAACACTTGAATTATTTGCTCTCTCAATATTGTTTGGCTAAGGCAGCTGACTTTTCCCCACATTTGCTTATGGCTGTGGCTCAAGCCCCTCTTTTAAATCAGACCATAGAAGAGATGAAAAAAAATGGCATTGTAACCTGTTTTTGGTTTGTAGAAAATTATAAAATACTCACATATTGGAAGGATACAGCCCCATATTATGATTTCTATTTTACAATCCAAAGAGATAAATTTTTTGAAGAATTGGAGAATGTTGGTGTTAAAAACTACCACTATTTGCCAGTGGCAGCAGACCCTGATATTCACAGACCACTTGAGCTTTCTATAGAAGAAAAAAAGAGGTATGGTTCTCAAATATCATTTTTGGGGGCAGGCTATTATAACCGCAGAAAACTCTTTAGTAGATTTTTAGGAATGGATTTTAAGATATGGGGAACTGAATGGGAAAATAGTGGGCCATTGATTAAACACCTTCAGGAAGGAGGGCGCAGGCTTCCTCCAGAAGAATGTGTAAAGGTTTATAATGCTTCTAAGATTAACTTAAATCTTCATTCTTCTTTTACCGCAAAGGGGATAGAAAAAGATGGTGATTTTTTAAATCCCAGGACATTTGAACTGGCCTCTTGTCAGGCATTTCAATTGGTAGATGCAAGGAAGTATCTTTCAGAACACTTTGCTATTGGTGATGAGATTATCTGTTTTTTTGAGGATGGACAGTTAGTATCTTTGGTAGACTATTATTTAAAAAATCAGCAGGAAATAAAGAGGATTTCAGAAAATGCCTATAAAAGAGTTCAAAAAGAACATACATATGTGCATCGTATGGAAAGGCTCATTGAAACCATTTGGGAAAAACCTCCTTTAAGATGGATAAAAGAGACAGAGGATGAAAAAATTTCTAGAGAAAAATTAATAGCTGTAGCCTCAAAAGATAAAGATTTAATGCATTTTATATCAAGTTTTCCTTTAGATGCTGATTTATCTTTAGATGAAATTGTCTCTCAAATAGATATAGGAAAATATGAGTTAAAGGAATATGAAATCATTTTCCTCTTAATGAAGGAGTTTAAAAAAGAATTTTCAAAAGTACTATGAAGATACTGGTCATAAACCTTATGAGATTGGGGGATATTATTCAATCAGAGCCTCTTTTAAGAGGACTTAAAAAAAGATACCCCAATGCCGAGATACACTTATTGGTATACAGTAATTTTGCCCATACCACCGAGATTATTTCTCATTTTGACAAATTACATATTATAGATACTAAAAGAATATATGACATAGTAAATCTTGAAAAAAGGGTTTTGCCTGTCATTTTTACATACCTTAGAGATTTTTTCCACAAACTGAAAGATGAACGGTTTGATTTAATAGTAAATATAACTCCCTCTAATATCGGCGGCTTAACTGCCACTCTTTGTCATGGAAAGGAGATTTATGGAGGTTATATCAATCAAAAAGGGCTTCGGGTGATTAATAATCCCTGGGCACGGTATTTTCACATAGTAAGTGAGGTCAGGAATTGTAATAACATCAATGTGGTAGATTTATTTATGAAGGAAGCAATGTTAACCCCTTGTTTTAAATCGCTTAAAGTTAAGATTGAGAAACCTTATAGGATGGTGGGTAAAAATGCCCAGTATCTAGTGGCCTTGCATCTGGGTGCTTCAAAAAAAAACCGTTCCTGGCCTCCTGAGAATTTTGCCGAGGTTGCCAGGATACTTAAGAGGGAATTGGATATCCAATTTATATTATTAGGAACACCTCAGGAAAAGGTGCTGGCAGAGAGATTTCTCAAGTATTTTTCCCTAGACTGCCTCAATCTTGTGGGAAAGACGGATTTGAAAGCCTTAGCCGCAATCTTATCCCAAGTTAATCTCTTAATCTGTAATGATACTGGTCCCATGCATGTTGCCTGTGGAGTAGGCACAAAAGTAATATCAATCTTTCTGGCCACTGCTAATCCCCATGAAACGGGGCCTTATGGAGAAGGTCACTTGGTCATTGAGCCTGAAATCCCCTGCCATCCTTGTGATTATGAGGTAGAATGTAAACATCACTATTGTCATCGGGTGATAACACCTGATGTAGTAGCAAAATTGGCAAAGCATATTCTTATAGGTGAATCACTTTCTACTGATTTTAAAGGGATTAGGGTCTTTTATTCTGGATTTTCAAATGATGGTATGCTTGAGCTTTTTCCCTTAAAACCACTTGATTGGAGTATAGATAGATTTGTTATGTTGCTTTGGAGGGCATTTTTCCCTGCCTATCTTGAAGGAAAGAGTATAGATATAAAAGATATGCTGGATAAAATTGAGCAATATTTTGGGAAGGAGGTAACAAGAAAAAAATATTTAGAAATCAAAAGACAAATTGATATATTAGATGAACTAATTTTTTTTGCCAAAAATGGCGAATATTATAGTAAAAAGATAATAGAACATCTAAAAATGGGGAATTTTTTGTTTGTCTCAAACTGGTTAAACTTGTTAAATGAGACAGATGATTATATTAGGGCCTGGGGCCATCGGAACCCTGCTTGGAAGGGACTTACTGAGTTTTTCTTTCTGGAAAAACTTTCTGAAGAAGAAGGTGATATAAAAGAGATGGCTGTAAAAAACAAACAATGCTATCTCAGGCTTATGGAACAAACTAGGGGATTTATGGAGTTGATAAAAAATTGTTTAAAGGAGGTATATCATGATTGCTACAGTGAATGGAAGGGAAATGTCTGTTTCTCCTGCCTTGGAAAATCTTGAAGAATTGCTTCTCTATATGATGGAGACCCAAAAAGATGAAGAGATTGTGGAAGTAAGAGTAAATGGAGAGAGATTTTCAGAGGCATACCAACATCAGGCACGTTCTGTAATGCTTAAGGAGATAAATTCTATAGAAATCATTACTGAGAAGAGAGGGGTTTTGGCTGCTGAATTTTTAAAGGATGTTTCATCATATATAGAAATGTTAAAAAAGGGATTTTTTGAGTCAGTCATACTTCTTAGGAACTTTGAAAAGGAACATCAAGGCTATAAGCTTTTAGCCCAAAGTCTTGATATGCTTAAGGCATTTTTAGAGCACCTAAATAATGTATTGCCACACCTAAAAAATGGGGAAAAAATAAAAATGGAAAAAAATTATAAAAGATTTTTAAAAACATTTGCTCCACTCACTGAAGAAATTATACTTTCTCAGGAAGTAGCGGATTCCATGCTTTTGGCTGATTTAATAGAATATGAATTTATTCCCCTTTTAGATAAATGGAAAGAAGCGCTATAGAAACACTTTTAGAACTAAGCTCTAAGCAATTACAAGCCGCAGAGGAAGAGGATTGGGTAAGGTTTGAGTGGTTTTTAACTGAGAAAGAAAAGATTTATAGTTGTTTGTCAAAAAACCCCTTTTTTTTGAGTGAAAAAGATAAAAAAATATTAGAGGTTTTGAAAATAAAGGAAAAGATAATTAAAGATATTTTAAGAAACAAAAGAAAAGAAATTATTGATAATCTCAATTATGTAAAAGGCATCAGGAGGGCAATTAAAGGATACAAGCCCTCCTGTCTTAAAATAAAACTGCCCCGATTTTTAAGCAGAAGGGCTTAATTTTGGCTTTCTTATAGCTACCCACGCCTCTTTAAGCCTTTTAAGCATTTCTATCAGTCTCTCCAATTTTTTTTCGTTGTTTTGAAAGCTACATTCAAGCAGATACCTATTCATAAAAAGATAAAGTCTCCTTAAATTTTGGGCGATTTCTCCCCCTGCTTTCATATTAAGGCTATCATTTAGGGCCAATATGATATCCTGAGCTTTAGATACATACAGGTTTTTTGCAGGAATGTCCTTATTTTTTATACAATCTTGTGCCTTTTTTATAAATTCTATTGCCCCTTCATAAAGCAGAATCACAATCTGTAGTCTATCTGCAGTTTCTATTTGAACATTTCTATAAACTTTAAGCATAACCCACCTCCTTAATATTGTTGATTATTAGTAGCTTGCGAGGCAAGCTGGGTAAGATATGAACTAAGTGTGTCCATACGAGAAAGGAATGCCTCAAGTCTGCTAAAAGACTCTCTAAGCCTGTTTTCATATTGTTCTAAATATTCCTCTTGTCTTTCTATTTTTTGTTCAAAATTTTCAATAATTTCATTATAGTGTTCATCTATAATATTAAATGGACCAGAAGAGGCAGAAGTTAAATCTTTCAGTTCTCTAGAAAGCTCAGTTGCCACCCCATTTTTTAATCTAATCTGTGCAGTATGACTACCTGAGGAATAAGTAATATGAAGTGCCAAACCTTCTTCTTTATAGCCTGACTCTCCGGTTAGGTAATAGTCTCCAGAGCTACCTTCTAATGCTACCCAAGGGTGCCAGTCTTCTCCTTGCGGTTTAAAACGTCCCCGAGCATTGTCTATATCTATTTCTACTTCATAAATACCAGGTTTGGTATTTGTAGTATGGCTATAATAAGTTATTTGATTGTCATTTGTCACTGCCTTAAAATTTGCAGAAAAAACTTCAGCTAATGCTTCAGGATGGTCATTTAAGGCATCATTAAATACAGATTCATCTAAAAGCAAGAGTCCTTGAGTTTCTGAGCCTTCTTGGGTATCAGTATAAAAACCTAATTGTGAGAGATTTATATAAGTTTCTTCTGTATCCAAAAACCCTGGTGGATTTTCAACCACAATCCTATCAAGCCTGCTTTTAACAATCTGAGTAGCATAATTTCCATTTAATACACCAGCTTCACCGCTATCAGGGTCATAATATGTATATTGTTTAATAACACTTCTGACTTCATTAAAGGCATCTAGCCATTCATTTACTTTTTCTGTAATACTATCTTTATCTATAGAGATGGTAATTGAGGCTGTTCCCGTATTTTTTAGGGAAAGCGTGACCCCTTCAATTACATCATCTATCTCATTAGTAGTTCTCTCAATCCAGGAAGAAGGCGGATAGCCATCTACCCGAATCTGGGCATTAGATGCAGTTTGACTCTCTGTAAAACTACCATTTTGGTAGTTTGTAAGAGTGGCTGTGCTGTCAGGGTCAATTACAATGGTATTGTTTGCCCCCATGTCATTTCCTGTTAATACTAAATGATAATTTGTCCCATCATAAAGAATAGAGGCAGTAACTCCTGGATTATTGGGGTCATTGTTTATAAGGTCTTTTAATCCACTTAATGTAGTTTGGTCAGGCACAGTAACAGTTATGATTGAACCTCCTGCATATTGATATTTAAAGGTCAAGTCTCCTCCACTATTATTCACTACTGTGTCTTGACTTGCCTCTCCATTGGTGTGGACTTCTTTTTCTACCTTTGCCAATTGATTTACCACTATACTATGATTTCCTACTTGTGCTTCACTAGTGGCAGAGGCAGTTAGGATAGTTTCATCTGAAGAAGTGGCATTTTTTATCAAAAACTCAGCTTCAGTATCCATTGATTGGCAAATGCTGTAAAAAGAGAGAAGTTTACTATTAATCTCCTGAACTGCGGATAACTTTTGTTCCCAATTAGATATTTGGTTTTCAATGGGAATTATCCGGTTTTGGCGCTCTGCCTCTATAAGCGCATTGACCATGGCATCAAAATCAATCCCACTTGCTATTCCAGAAAAGGTAATAGTAGCCATTTTTTAATAAAAATTTATTGGGGGGGAATTACTCCCCCCAATTTTTTAAATACTAAGAAGTGTCAGTGCCATCTGGGGCAGGGCATTAGCCTGAGCCAACATAGCCACACCTGCCTGTGCCATGACCTGATTCCTGACAAATTCTGTCATTTCAGTGGCCACATCCACATCAGATATTTGTGATTCTGCTGCCTGCAAGTTTTCCGCCTGAATGGAAAGGTTGCTTATGGTGTTCTCCAGCCGATTCTGCATGGCACCCAGATTAGCCCGGATCTCATCCTTGCTAGATATAGCAGAGTCAATCATTGTCAGCGCGGATTGTGCCAAAGCCTGAGTGCTGATGGCTACATTATTGAGACCGAGGGCAGAAGATGTTGCCTCGTTAATAGAGACATAATAGTAATCCTCGGCTGCGTCATTTCCTGTGCCAAAGTGGATTTTCAAACCGCCACTCTGGTCTCCATTAAGTAAGTGAATTCCATTAAAGTCTGTGGCATTGGCAATTCTGTCAATTTCACTTGCCATTTGCTGAAATTCGCTGTCCATGATTGCCCTTTGGGCATTGGTGTATGTTCCGGTTGCTGCCTGCTCAGCTAGTTCCTTCATCCTTATTAATTTTTCATCAATCACTGAAAGTGCACCATCAGCCGTTTGAATCATAGAAATCCCATCATTGGCATTCCGGATGCCTTGTCTTAATACTGCAATATCACAACGCATTTGTTCCCTTACAGCCAATCCCGCAGCATCATCAGCAGCAGAGTTAATCCTTAAACCAGATGAAAGCCTTTGGGTAGACTTGGCTAATCGGCCATAAGTTGTCCCCAAATTCCTGGCCGCATTCATGGCCATCATGTTGTGGTTAATTACTAGTGACATAATTTCCACCTCCTTTTTTTATTTTTTATCGGCACTTGAATTTAAAACTTTAATCTCATAATCTCATCACCTCCTTTTATTTTTTTCAGTTTATCGGCATTCGATTAAAAAAACTTAAAGTTTTTTTAAAAACCTACGATAAATAAAATGAGTTATGGATATAATTCAATTATTAGATAAAAAAATAGCGTTTTATAAGAAACTTTATGCATTGAATATGGAGCTTAAAAGTAAATTTTTGGATAATGCTATAGAAGTAATAGATATTATTGAAAAAATGGAAAAATATATTGAGAAAATTGAAAATATCAATAAAAAACTCAACTATTACAAAAAATCTTTAAAATCAGATGAAAATATCAAATCTCGTATCAAAAAGATAGAAGAATTAATCTATAAAAATTATAAACTAAATCAATCCTGTAAAGAAATGGCTTTAAACAAAAAAGAACAAATCAAAAAAAAATTAACTATCTTACAAAGTAATTCTCATAGCAATAAGACGTATCACTAAAACCTATAGGGCTAAAGTCAGGCCATAAGTAATTTAACAAAAATAAAAAATCCAAATGGCTTGATTTGACGTTTGGGCTTTGTCATTTTAATTCATCCCTGCCTGCCTGCCGGCAGGCAGACAGGGATGTTTTTAAAAATTAACGCCTAATTTTTGGGGAATGTCCAAATTTTGAGACTATTGACATAATTTGTGTTGTCAGAAGGCAACAGACACCTAATACTCCTATTTTACATGAACGAGCAAGTAAAAAGGGTCAGGCCCACACTTTTTACATTACTTCTTTTTTCTTTTGGCTCGTTTATAAATGCTTTCTCTTTTTCCGATGATGGTCACGATAATCAAGTCGTCTTCAATATAGTAAATTATCCTATATTCTTATTCTGGCTTTCTACCGAAATGATATGAACGTTCTCCTTTCAATGTTCCCAATAATGGCTCAGTTTTTGAAAATGGATCTTTCACTATCTCTGGAAGATGTTTAAAAACGATCTCTTTTTGGATGAAACGTGGTAGCCTTTTTAAGTCTCTTTTTGCAGCAGGGGAAAGTTCTAGATGGTAAGTTTTAGGCATATTCTCTTTGTAATTCTTCTAGGGAAGGAAAGTGCTCTCCCCGTTTTTTGGCCTCTATTGCCTCTTTGGTCCTTTTATTAACATATTCTATAAAAGATTTTTCCTCTCTAATCCTTAAAAATTCTATAAAGTTCAAAACCTCCCTTTTCTCTTTCTCTGAAAGCCCCTGGATGCCCCTAATAATTAGCTCGTTGAGTTCAGCTACTTCCACCATATAGTTTACCTCCCCTTATTTTCCTGAAAAATATAGCACTATATAGGTAAGAAAGCAAGAGAAGTGAAGGGTGTCAAGCTATACGAGATTTAGAGTCTAACCTACAAAATACAGTTAAGAAAATAGAAAACGGAAAACAGAAATTCCCAGTTCCAACGTGTTAACTTGCAAACTTTCTAACTTACAACTTTGTAAACGTGCATAAAAAAGGAAAGGGAAACGGGAAACAGAAAATAGAAAACAGAAAATAGAAAATAGAAATTCCCAGTTCCCATTTCCCAATTTCCAATTCCCATTTCCAACGTTCTAACGTGCAAACGTTCTAACGGCTTTATTAAATACCTTAAGCCTTTGAAAAACAAATTATAACTTTCTAACTTGCAACTTTCCAACTTGCAAACTTTTTTAACAGAAGGCGATTTTGCATTTTTCAATTTGCATTCTGCATTGAGCCATCCTGCCTGTCGGCAGACAGGTGCGCTTAACATTTGGTTCTCCGTTAAAATTACTTTGAGAAGTCCTGCTAAAGCTTATTTCCCTTTATTTTTAAAAAAAAGACAAGACATTTTGGAGCTTTTTAGCACTACAATTGATGGGATTTCTTTTGATTTAAAACCCATTGCCTTACATCCATATGGAAGGTGTTTATCCCAGGTAACATAAAAAAATTTACACTTAAAACAATCAATTTTCTTGTGCTTTGACATTTATAATATGACTATTTATTTAAGCACAAATTTTATGAATGGTCAAATTGAACATTCCCCAGAATTTAGGCGTTAACCTATTTATAGCTTAGCAGATTGCTCCGTTAAACCATCAAGACCGGTGGGTAAAGGAATAAAATGTCTTAATAGGGAAACTTTAACATGTTTTAGGTGGAAGTTGATCTTTCAAAATCGCTTTATTATAGTATACTTACGCGGTTTCTTGCAGGGCAAACAAGGATTTGGGGAACTTGACAATGATGTCCAGCTTAAATTATTATTGAATAGGCTGAGATAGGAAATATGAATCTAAAGATGCGTATTTTAGTGGTAGATGACTTTGCCTCTATGAGAAATATTATTAAAGGTCTTTTAAACCAAATAGGTTTTCAAAATATTGAAGAGGCAAAAGATGGGTCAACTGCCCTTGAAAAACTTAAGATAGGAAAATTTGACTTAGTAATATGTGACTGGAACATGCCTAAAGTGCCAGGAATTGAGGTGTTAAAGGCAGTAAGAAATGACCCTCGGCTTAAGGACTTACCATTTTTAATGGTAACTGCCAAGGCAAAAAAGGATAATGTCATGGAGGCAGTAAAGGCGGGTGTAAACCAATATATAGTGAAACCCTTTACTGCCGAAACCCTTCAAAAAAAAATTGAAAAAATTTTTGATGAGGGTTAATATTACAGCTAGTGGACAAGTTTTTTACTAAACTACGCAACCTGGAAGTCATTTCTCATTTTTTACTTAACACTTAAAACTTAAAACATTTGGATTTTGGGCTTGATTTGACACCTGTGTGCGTGCAGACACGCACAGGCAGGTTTGGGCTTTGTCATTTGTCATTTCTAGGATTTGCTATTCTGTCCTTTCACTCCCTGAGCCTAATCCAAGTTTCCTTTTTTGGCTCAACAACCGCTTCAAAAAATTGACAATTTCCTGTGATTGCTTCGGCACTGCATGCCTGGTAATGGCACAAGTTTTGCTGAAGAAAAAAGTAGATTTGCCGATAATTGCTTAAAATGGATAAGGTTTCTGCAGTTTTGGATAATATGGCCCTGGAGTTAATGACTGTTAGACCAGGTGACCTAAATAGCCTTAAAGGGCTTTTAGAAGAGGCAGAAAGGCTTTTAAGTATTACTAAAGATGATTTTCAACACCTCAGCCCTTTAGCAGAGGAACTTAAATCCTTGATAGAAAACATTATTTTAGACGAAATTTCTTCAGAGCAAGGACTAAAGGCACTTGGAGAGTGTATTGATGTCCTTCAAGAGATTCTAAAACTCAAAAAAGGAGATAAAGGTTATAATGTTAATATAAAACGTATTAATGAGATTTTTAAGGGTGTGGGTATTGAGGGTTCAGATACCAAACTACCTGAAAACCCTCCCTTAGAGCAAGACAAACAGCTCTATTTGGATTTCATAACTGAGGCAAAAGAACATCTTGATACCATTGAACCAAGCATAATTTCTTTAGAGGAAAACCCCAGAGATAAAGACATTATCAATGCCATCTTTCGTCCATTTCATACCATTAAGGGCGTTTCTGGCTTCTTAGGTCTAGATGATATAAATAGGCTTTCCCATGCAGCAGAAAATATGCTGGATGCAGCTAGAGACAATAAATTTTATATGGATAAAAGGGCCATAGATGTGATTTTAGAGGTTGTAGATTGTCTTCGGGCTATGATTGATGATTTGGCTGAAGAGACTGGACATAGATTCCCAGTAGATGACCTGATAAAAAAGATTGAAACAATACAGGAAGATAGGCCTAAGAAGATTGGTGAGATATTGATAGAAAAAGGGGTAGTTTCTCCTGAAATGATAAAAGATGCACTGGCTGAACAAAAGGAGAAACCAGATAAGAAAATAGGGGAAATCTTAATAACAAAATATAAGGTCTCGCCCAAAGAGGTAACTCAAGCCTTGAAAGAGCAAAAAGGGATAACACCTACCATAAAGGTAGATACCAGAAAATTGGATAATCTAATAGATATGGTAGGGGAATTGGTGATTACCCAATCCATAATTAGACAGAATCATGTTTTAAATGATATCAAAGACCAAAAGCTTGCAAGAGATTTGTCCCAACTTGGTCGGATTACAACCGAGTTGCAAAAAACTAGCATGTCTTTACGCATGGTTCCAATTAAAGAAACATTCCAAAAAATAATCCGTCTTGTACGTGATTTGTCTAAAAAATCAGGTAAAAAAGTCCAACTTGTCATGCATGGTGAAGATACCGAGATTGACCGCAATATGGTTGAAGAGCTTTATGACCCCCTTGTGCACATGATAAGAAACGCAATAGACCATGGTATTGAAATGCCTGAGGATAGAAAGGCAAAGGGGAAACCCGAAATTGGGACAGTAAAACTTTTTGCCTATCATAAAGGTGGCAATATTGTTATTGAAATCAAAGATGATGGACAGGGGCTTAATAAAAATAAAATTTTAAAAAAAGCAAGAGAAAAAGGATTAGTATCTGAAGAGGAAGAATTAAGCGAGACAGAAATCTACCAGTTGATTTTTAAACCTGGCTTTTCTACGGCAGAAAAGGTTACTGATGTCTCCGGTCGTGGCGTAGGAATGGATGTAGTTAAAAAGGCCTTAGAGAAATTAAGAGGAAAGGTAGAAATCAGAACTAAGATAGGAAAAGGCACAACCTTTATCATAAAATTGCCCCTTACTTTGGCTATTATTGACGGCATTATTGTTAAAGTAGGAAAACATCGTTACATTTTACCTACTGTTGCTGTGCAAGAGGTATTCCGCCCCACTCGGCAGCAATATAATACCTATGCTGAAAAAGGAGAGATGATCAACATCCGCAATACCCTTTTCCCATTAGTGCGATTACATCGCCTCTTTAATGTTGAGGCCAAATATACCGAACCATGGAAGGCATTAATGGTTATAGTAGAAAGTGAAGACGAGAAAAAATGTCTTATGGTAGATGAGGTCTTGGGTAAGCAAGAGGTAGTAATCAAAAGCTTAGGAGAAGGCATAGGCAGAGTCAAGGGCATTGCTGGAGGAGCAATCATGGGTGATGGAAAGGTAGGATTGATTTTGGATGTAACAGGTATTTTTGAAATGAGCGAGCAATAAAATTTTAAGGAGCTATAAAAATGAAGATTAAAGATTTTTCTGTGAAAGTAAGGCTTTTTATCGCTGCTTTGATTGGAGTAGTTGGTTTGATAGCTTTGGGCATTTGGGGAATAAAAACAACAAAAAATGTCTTAATAGATCTAAAAGGTGTTTATAACTCACGTCTTGCCTTAGAAGAATTAAAAAAAGTCCATGATGGCTGGGCTGTGTCTTTGATGGATGCGGTGCATAAAGCAAGAAGTGGTGAGATTACCTACGCAAAGGCCATTGAAGAAATCAATAATTCACAGCAGATGATTAAAAAAGCCTCGGCAGATTATATAAAAACCTATGAAACAAAAGAGGAAGAGAGGTTAGCCAAAGAAATAGAGAAGAATATGCAAGCAAGCGAGACATTTATGGGTGAATTAATGCAAACTTTACATCAAAATGAGGCCAAGAGACTTAAAAGATTGATAGAAACAAAACTTTATCCTACTGTTGATGCAATAACTCACAAAATTGCCGAGTTAGTAACACTCCAACATGATGTGGCTAAAAGGGAATATGATGAAGCATGTACATCTTATGTAAAAGGAAGAAATGTTTTTATTGGTCTTATTGTAATTTTATCCATTCTTGTATTTTCATTGATTACCATTATTGCCAATAGCATCTCAAGACCTTTACAGCAGGCTGTGCCTGTTTTAAAAGCCATTGCTGAAGGTGACTTGACAAAAAGATGGAATGTTAATTCAAAAGATGAGATTGGACAGCTTGCCTATTGGTTTAATCAATCTATTGATGGTTTGGCTAAGATTATTGCTAATGTGCGGGCAGGAGGTGAACAAATAGATATAGCTGCCTCAGAGGTAGCCACTTCTTCCCAGCAGCTGGCTGAGGGTTCAAGTGAACAGGCAGCCTCCTTGGAGGAAAGTAGTGCCTCTATGGAGCAGATTGCCTCTATGACCAAACAGAATGCTGATAATGCCTTACAGACAGACCAGTTGATGAAAGAAACCCAGCAAATCACCAAAGAAACAGAAGTATCTATGAAAGAACTTACTAAGTCTATGGAAGATATGGCCAAACTATCTGAAGAAACACAAAAGATTGTAAAAAGCATTGATGAGATTGCCTTCCAGACAAATTTGTTGGCTCTTAATGCCGCTGTAGAGGCAGCTAGGGCAGGAGAGGCAGGACAGGGCTTTGCCGTGGTAGCCGATGAGGTAAGGAATCTGGCCCAAAGGACAGCCACTGCTGCCAAAGACACAGCTGAACTCATTGAACAAACCGTTAAGGGAATAAAAACTAATTTAGAGTTAGTAAAGAAAGTAGATGTAAATTTTGATAATGTGGAAGAATCTGCTGGGAAGGTAGCCAATCTCGTAGCAGAAATCAGTGCTGCCTCTCAGGAACAAACCCAGGGCATTAGTGAAATAAATAAAGCCTTTTCTCAGATAGATGCGGCAACCCAGCAAGTAGCTTCTAATGCCGAAGAGCTAGCCTCGGCTAGTGAAGAGATGAAGGGTCAGGTAAAGAGCTTAATAGAACTTTTAGGCCATTTTAAATTCAATCACAAAAAAGCGGGGTATGTAACTCCTAAGTTACAAGGAGCAGAAAAGAAAGAATTACCAAAGCCAGAGCAGGCACTTCCCAAAAAAGAGGAAAAAGAACCTATCCCAGAGGAAATCATCCCCTTAGATAATGAAAAAAATTTTAAGGAGGTATAAAAATGAAAAAATGGCTAGAAATTTTTATCTTAACCGTTATCTTTTGTTCTCCTTAGCCACTTTGGGCAGGGCCTAAAACCTATGTAGGTTCTAAAAGGTGTGCCGAGTCTCATGAGCAAGAATATCAAAATTGGACACAATATTCCAAAATGGCGCACTCTTTTGAAACTATAATGAGGATACACGATTTAACCCCTGAGGCGGTTAAAGGCTGTTATCGATGCCACACCACTGGATATGGACATCCTACTGAATTTAGGGATGTAGTATCCACTCCCGATTTAAAGGAAGTAGGCTGTGAGTCCTGCCATGGTCCAGGTTCGGCCCATATTGAAAGCAGTAACCCTAAAGATATCAAAGGCAAAATGACCATGCAAGATTGTGAACGCTGCCATAATTCTGCCAGAATCAAGGCCTTTGGATTTACGCCTTTAGTCCGTGGTGGGGCACATTAAATCAAACAAGGAGGTATAAATTATGTGGAAGGTTATTAAACAAAGATTGCAGCTAAAGGTCTTTTTAACTCTTTTGGTAACCCTAGGTGTTGCCATAATGGCCATTGTTTGGGTTACAGTTCACTATATCCACCATGAGACCAATGCTCACATGGTTAGGGAAGCAAAACGTTTAACCACTGTTGCCTATGATGCTATCAGGTATCCCATGGAAACTGGGGATGAAAAAATTACTGAGACATTTCTAAAAAATGTTGCTCAACATTCTAAAATAGATATTGTCCTCTGTGATACTGACCAAAGGATCGTTTATGCTAGTAATCCCAATTTCATAAATACCAGGGTTTCTCAGTTAATCAAAAATAAAGAGGCCTTAGCTGCCTTGAGCAATGTCCTTCAAAGCGGGACAAACGTTGATAAACTCTTTCATGAAGTGACAGATAAAGGCCATTTTATTTCACAAATTAGAGTCTTCAAAAACGAACCTGCCTGTTATCACTGTCATGGCTCAAGCAAGCCTGTACTGGGGGCCTTAATTCTTAAGAGACCTACTAAGTTTTATGCCGCTATGAATTCGACCCGAAACAGGGCAATCCTTTTAGGTATTATTGGTACCATTGTTATCCTTATCCTCATTTACTCATTGCTTAATAAGACAGTAATCAGACCTGTGACAGTGCTTGCTGAAGAGGCAACAAGCATAGCCAATGGAGATTTAACGGTGGAAGTAGCTGTTACTAGTGAGGATGAAATCGGAAGACTGGCCGCCACCTTTAAACAGATGGTTCAAAACTTGAGGCAACTATTACAACAAGTAGCAGCGACTTCAGAGCAGGTGAACATTGCTGCCTCAGAGGTAGCCACTTCTTCCCAGCAGCTGGCTGAGGGTTCAAGTGAACAGGCAGCCTCCTTGAAGGAAAGTAGTGCCTTTATGGAACAGATTGCCTCTATGACCAAACAGAATGCTGATAATGCCTTACAGACAGACCAGTTGATGAAAGAAACCCAGCAAATCACCAAAGAAACAGAAGTATCTATGAAAGAACTTACTAAGTCTATGGAAG
>Ga0190362_1000044_pt1 | contig 15210 bp, 16 predicted proteins | sample 48721856_MG_FD_163437 | JGI IMG/M metagenome (GOLD analysis project Ga0190362, IMG submission 163437) | Hydrothermal vent microbial mat bacterial communities from Southern Trench, Guaymas Basin, Mexico - 4872-18-5-6_MG | ecosystem: Environmental > Aquatic > Marine > Hydrothermal vents >...
ATTATATTCTCTCTTATGTATAAAATTATTTCAATTCAGAATTAACATGATCATTCTACGGATAGAGTGGTATTTGCCGTTTGTTGTCTCTCCCAGAAGATCATCCACAGGAGAGAATAAATACGATCCTCAGATTTCTGTTTTGAATCATATAAAACCTTTTCTTTTCTCAATGCTTTGTTGATTTTATGATTTATTCAACACAGCAATGGGCCTATTCTTCCTTATCCATGATTTCTTCTTTATAGAGCCTTTCTTTCTCATCCAGTTTCTTCCATTCCTCATCCAGTTTCTTCCATTCTTCTTGTAATTCATCCCAGCCATCGAATCCACTCAATATCCTCCTAATATCCTCCTCTAGATCCTTACTCCCCGTTTTTACCCATATAACCCTTGTTAGGCTCTTCACCAGATTTTTATATCTTTCACGTGATTTCTTTAATTCCTCAAGATATCTCCTCTTCTCTTTTTCCAATCTACAGAGCCTTATATTCTTATTTACGCTATGTAAAAAATCATCCAATTCAAACGGTTTCATTATATAGTCATCTGCCCCCAATTTTATAGCCTTTATTGGAGCGTCCTCACTTGCATAACCGGTGATTATTATAACCATGCTCTTCTCCTCATCCCCCTGAATCTTTCTTATTTCTTTGAGGAGGGATATGCCGTCCATACCTGGCATTCTTATATCTAAAATGATGAGGTCAAAGAACTCCTTCTTAACCATATCCAATGCATCATAACTATTATCTGTGGTAGTTACTTGATAGCCTTCCTTACTCAATAACCTATCTAATGTTTTCAGTAATATCTTCTCATCATCCACTACCAGGATCTTCTCTTTCATTTTACCTTTGGAAATCTTATGGTGAATGTTGTACCTTTATCAACCTTTGATGAGACCTCCACCTTACCATTATGTTTCTCGATGATTTTATAGCTTATAGCAAGCCCCAAACCAGTACCCTCTCCCACATCCTTTGTGGTAAAAAATGGATCGAATATCCTATCCATATTCTCCTTGGGTATTCCACAACCATTATCTATTACCTGGGAGACTATAAATATGCCCTCTTGGAATGTTCTAATAGTTATTTTTCCTGGTTTTCCCGTTTTCTTTATCGCATCCCTGGCATTTAAAATCAAATTCGTGAATACCTGTTGTAATTCATTGGAATTTCCATTTATATTTGGTATCTCACCATATTCTACTTCGATCTTTATATTCTCCTTATCCAGTTGATGTTGAACCAAATTACAGGTATCAGCGATAATATTGTTTAGATTTATTGATTTAAATTCATCAAATTCTGGTTTTCTCGAATACTTTAATAACGTCCTAACGATATCTCTGCACCTTTTAGTACCCTCCTCGATGAGTTTGAGTTCCTTTTGTTGCTCTGGATCCTTGACCTCCATGAGTAACATCTGAGTATTGGTCAGAATGGCACCCAATGGATTATTTATCTCGTGGGCTACTCCTCCTGCCAGAGTACCTATAGTTGCCATTTTAGCTGACTGAATTAACTGGCTTTCGGCTTCTTTTAATTGCCTGGTACGCTCTTTGACTTTTTCCTCTAAGTGCAAATTAAGTTCCATCAACTCTTTTTTTGCTCTTGATAACTCAAGGGTCATTTTATTAAAGGTATCTGCTAATTCTCCGATCTCTGTTTTTGATTTAGTTTCAATTTTCACATCCAGATTTCCTTTTCCAATTTCTTTGCATGCTTCGGTGAGTTTCTTTAAGGGATCAACAATTACTTCTTTTGAAGTCAAAAATAAAACCAAGAGCATTGCTATCAATCCCCCCGATGCAAATGAAATGTCTCTGATCAACATTACTCTTATGGAATCTTCTACTCTTTTTAGGGTGAACCCCACCCAGATGGTTTTATCTTGATGGCCGGGATAGATAATTAATTTTATCTTCTCTCCATCAAAGGTCTGGTCCTTCACTATCTTCTTTCCACTCTCAATCACTCTATAGATATCTGGCTCTTTGATAATCTTCCCCCACTCCTCTTCAATACTACTCTTATAAATAGTCCCATCCGATGTAACTATTCGAATGTATTTTACATCCTCAAACTCTGTTATCTCCCTGATGAATGCCTTTTCCATTCCCGGCACTAAAGCCAGTCTATAAATCCATAGGGGAGAAGTCATGGTTTCGTCTATGATTTCTGCTAAGTGTGTCTTCTCTTCTATCGCTGATTCAATCAGGTCTTCCCTGTGCTGAGTTACAGAAAAGTAGATAGATATAAAATTAATTACGACCAGAATACTCAAAATTCCAAGGATAACGCTGTATAATGAATATCTTTTCATTGTATGGGATTATGGTTTTCATATCATATTATTTCATAATTATTTATGTTATTTATATGTATCCATATTATGTTATCCAATCGTTACTCAACCGGAGTAATTGAGGAACTATGTGCTGCGGGAACTACATTAATAACAATATTTGATATTTCCTTTACTTTTTCCTCCTCCACACCTAGCTCCAACATCTCAATTTTGGAGATTCTGCTCCCCTGACCCAGAGCTAAGATTTTATAAGCCGGGAGTCTTGACTTCAACCAGATTCCCAATTCATAGGGTGTAATAAAAATTGGGTCAAACAGATCACCCCATTTTCTAAGATCGGAAAGGGTCATAGTGTCAAAATGACCGTGAGTGACAAGAATTAGATCTATATCTCCCAGTTGAACCAGCTCTCGATATTTCGTTGGAAAGTCGGGATTATACTTCACTTCTGGATCGATCAAGATTCTTGTTCCATTTGGGGTTTCAAGTAACCAATGATTGTGACCCAGCCACTCTACTTTAATTCCCAATATCTCTTTCTCTTCCCCGACTTTAAATTCTAAGTATTTATCCTCTAAATCATATTTTTTTAGTTCCTCAAAGAATTGTTTTGGGTCATGAGTCAACTCGGGGAAACTACCATAGTGTGTTGGCACGACGTAGGTAGAAGGCTTAATCAAGATGGTTGCATAGGCAGCCGTTCTGGGGCCCGTGGTATATATATTCCCGATGGGTAAAAAAGCCACATCCGGTTTGTAGTACTCTCCTATTAGCCTCAGATCAGAACTCAACCCGGTATCACCGGCAAAATAAAACTTGACCCCATTTTCAAACTCAATCACATAACCCACCGCCTCTCCACCGTAGATATAAGGAGATATCCTTTTATTTAATGACTCAATTTCCCATTCTAATTTCTTAATTCTATCTTCTAAATCTACTAAGTTCTTGGTTGATTCTTCAGAAGTGGGTTTGGTCAGGTAGATTCCCACTAAAGGGATTATGGCTGCTACTATTATTACTACCAAGGCCAAGAAAATAATTTTGTTCTTCATTTAGTGACTATCTTGAATACAGAAAGGGATGCATCTTCGAAACTGGCAACATACGCATATCCTCCTGATACGTCTACCGACCAGGCTCCCTTTAAGAAATTGGGTGCACCAGCCCCATGGATGGTATCCACCAGGGTGGGATCTGATGGATCAGAAACGTCAAACACGGAAAGGGCATTATCTCTGGCAGAGGTAACATAAGCATAGCCCCCAGAGACATCAATCCAGCTTGCCCCTTTCAGATAACTTGGAGATCCAATACAATGAACATTCCCGACATAAAGTGGAGCTGTGGGGTCAGAGATATCAAAGATGGTCAGGGAATTATCATACATTGCAACTACATAGGCATACTTTCCATCCACGGTAACCCCAGTTGCCCCATCCAGGAAATTGGGGTAACCGGCCCCTCTGGCGGTAGCAATGTGCTTTGGATTGGTGGGATCATGGAGATCCATCACCGACAGGGCATCGTCTCCAGCGGTAGCTATATAACCATATCCCTCAGAGATACAAACTGCGCTGGCCCCATCTAAATAAGGGGATGCCTTCCCAGCGATAGACCCAACATATTTGGGATTTCTGGGGTCTGAGACATCGATGATAGATAAGGCCTTATCATCAAAAGCGGCGACATAGGCATAATCCTCAGCAACGTAAACAGAGTCTGCTCCATCTAGGTAATTGGGGGCACCAGCTCCAGAGATCACTCCAACTATCTTTGGGTTTCTTGGATCTGAGATATCGAAGATGGAAAGGGCATCGTCCATATAGGAAGCAACGTAGGCATAGTTTTTATAAAGATAAACAGAACTCGCCCCTCCCAAATAATTTGGAGCACCAGCCCCAGAAACTACCGAAACTATAGTGGGATTGCTGGGATCGGAGATATCAAAAACAGATAGAGCACTATCCACAAAAGAGGCAACATAGGCATATTCTCCGGCAACTTGAACCGAGCTTGCCCCTCCCAAATAATTTGGTGACCCCTCTCCATGAACACTCCCCACCAGTTTAATTTCTTTTACTTCCTTGGTTGGTCCAGGAGGTTCTTCTTCCTCTTCGGGAGGATTAGCAATCCAGATTACAGCGATGGCAATTATCCCTATTATCAGTAACCCCAATATTATCTTGGTATTTTTTTCCATTTTTATCACCAAAATAAATTTTTACATTATTTTTTCATTATATTATTAATATAATACTATATAAATACATTATGGTTCTTATTAAACAGTCTATTAGCGTCATTTTATTTCATCCTGAGACTGGAAGCCGATAGAGTAATATCATATCATCGACATTAATTTATCTGCAATCAGTCCAGAAACAGTTACCTTGCTAATCCCTCTCTCGATAGTATCGGTACAAATTAAGTTATCTACAGAAGATCTGACCTTTTCTATCCCTTTGGAAAAGACACCATGCACACATCCCACATTGACGCTTTTGACACCTCGAGTATAAAGAAATTTTGCCGCTTCAATTATCGTAGATCCAGTAGAGATCATGTCATCCAGGATAAGGATATCCTTGTCTTTTATATGCAGATCCTTCTCCTCTATTCGAACCTCTTCACCAGATATCCTTTCCTTTTCTAAAAAATCAAAATCACATCCAATAATCTCTGCGGCATTCTGAGCATATTCTAAAGAACCTTTATCGGGTGCTATCACCATCGGTTCTTCGAGTTTATCTCTAAAATATCCAGCAAGTAGGGGAAAGGCATCTAAATTCCCCATCTTTATACCATGGAACTCACATTCCCCCCCTCTTTTCAGAAAATGACAATTTACCGTTATTAGAGAATCTGAGAATTCATCTAAAATTTTTACTATCGTTTTGGCACTTAGTGCTTCTCCTTCTTCAAAGCGCTTGTCTTGTCTGGCATACCCAAGATAAGGAACCACAGTATATACTTTAGATGCTTTTAGATCTCTTAGTAAATCCAAAAGAAGAATTAACTTCACGAGGTCATCATTACTTTTGGTTGATTGGATTACTGCACATTCTTTTCCTTTAATGTCGGAAAGGATCCTAATATAGATCTCTCCATCAGGAAATTTTTTTGTTTCTATCTTTCCAATCTCTGCATTGGTCCTATGTGCAACTTTCTTTCCCAAACTGATTGAGGAGCATCCAGAAAAAACGATCATATTAATATATTAAAAGAAGAAAAGAAATAAAGAAGAAAATAAAGAAGAAAAGAAAAGAGTAACGAAAAAGAAATTAAATCTTTTTGACTCTTTCTACTCTAATTTTTCTAACCTTGGGTTTCTTTACTCTTGCAGGCAACCAACTTGGTCTGTCTTCTGGTGCATTCACCATCTTTGTAGAGCCTTTGAAAACGTGTATGCTATAGGTCTTATCCTTGTTTCTTCTTCCCCTCTCTCTCAGCCTTATATTAGTAAAGCCTCTTGTTGCCGCTTTTAATGCAGCCTGTCTGGGAGTCCTTCCGGTAAAGACATGTTTTTTTCCTCCTTCTCTCAACTCATAATATTTCACACCCTTCTTTTTTCTTCTCTTTGCCATTTTAAAAACCTCTTATGTTTGTTATTAAATTAATTTATATTTTATTAGAAAATAGCCTTTAAAAAGCAATGTGATAAGACAATGACACCTCGATGTTAGCATTAATCTAATTGTATGTGTTCCCTATGACCACTAATGACGCCTCAGTATATCACTTTGTTAGTGACACCGATTTGAATTCATCTGAATTCATCACATATTTTCTTTAAATCGATATAAATTATTGTGAAAACTCTCATATTATGTATTGATAGGGATAATGATATTGGAGAAAAGATAGGGGTAGAAGGTCCAATAATTGGTGAGGAAAAAAACATCGAGACAGCCAGAGATCTAGCTTTGGCGGATCCCGAGGACACGGATGTTAACGCCATCTTCGAGGCAATAAGGACTGCAAGAGAACTAAAGACAGAGATCGCCACCTTGACTGGAGATAGAAATGTTGGCATAGTTTCCGATGGGAAGATAGCTAAACAGTTGGATGAATTAATAGAGAAATTTAAACCGGATTCGGTAGTTCTTGTAACAGATGGTGCAGAGGATGAGGAGATAATCCCCATAATTCAATCCAGAGTCAAGATCAATTCTGTAAAGACGGTTATTGTTCGTCAGAGTAAAGAACTGGAGAAGGCATATTTTAAGATAACCAACTTTTTGAGGGAGGTTGAAAAGGACCCCAACCTTGCCCGTTTGATCTTTGTCATCCCCGGCCTAATACTGCTGCTTATAGCAATAGGTGGGGCACTTAATATTTTAATGCACGCCATGCTTCTCCTCCTTGCCATTGTTGGTATATATCTGATTATAAAGGGCCTTGGTTATGAAGAAGAATTTTTCTCCAGACTCTCTGAATTTCTCAAGTCATTGTCTATTGAGAGGATCAGTATTGTGGCATATTCATTGGCTGTTATCACTCTGATAATTGGACTGGGATTCAGTTATGATGAATATTCCAAGGAAAATCCCACTGGATTTATTAACGAAATTACAACAGTACTAACCCTGAATCATGCAGATATTATCCTATTAGCGGTGGTAATTGCCATTATCGGCAGAATCATTGATGAATATGCTATGGAGAGGTATCTAAACATAAGGAGATACCTAATTTTATTGGCATTAATACTACTTATAAAATTGATCGCACAATCTGGTGCATATTATCTTTTGGAAGGTACAATAGGAAATTTTATCCTTTCCATCATTTTGAGTATCATTCTCTTTATTGCTGTGATCAAAGGCACGGAGTTGATTTTTATAGAAGAGATAAAAGCAAGAAGAAAATGGATAGAGGACTATGCTGGAAAAAAGGTCTTTAGCAAGGATGGCAGGGAAATAGGCAAGGTATCTAAGGTTCTATTAGATGGCTCAAAACTACTTGGAATTAAAGTTGGAAGGAAAAGGATCGATAAAGAGGATATCATATCCAATAATGGTGCCGTTCTGGTTCAGATATAAGGCAATGACGCTTTGATATTGACTTTGTTAATGACGCGTTGGCGTCCCTTATGAGGACTAATGACACGTTAATCTAAGTGTTGTTAGTAACACCAACGCTTTTGTGGGTTCAGGTACCGAACCCATGTAAATTCACCAGATTGAATTTACACTAAGATTTAGAGATGCAGTAAACCTAAAAGACTATTGAATATACCCACAAAAAAGGAATATCTGGCTAATTTTGCAAAAAAGACCACTATCGAGAATTCAATAAAATTCATCCTCGCAATCCCCGGAAAAATTGTGATGGGATCAACCGGTATTGGTAGGGGTAATGGCAGGAAGATTATTATAAATAATCCTGGCCAGCCATATTTATTCATTATCCTTTTCGCACGATCTATTCTATTACTGTCCAGTTTTCTTTCAATTATCTCCGAACCAAAATAACCCAATAGGTAATTTACCCAGGTTCCCATTAATGCACCCATACTAGCAACGATCACTATCAAATAGGGATCCAGATCAGATCTTATCAGAATCGGAAAAAGCGCCTCTACACTAAATGGGATAAATATTGTGGAGCCTATGAGGGAGGATATGAAAAGCCCCAATAATGGACCGTGCTGCACAATCAACTCTTGGAACATGTTAATAATTAGTAATCTATATCTAAATTTCTATATCAAAAATTCAATAAAATATTTTAAAAAATATTTTAAAAGATGAAACCAATAAGGGATTTGGATATCAGAGACAAGAGGATAAATGAACTCGTAAAGGAGATGTATGAAAGCGGTGGATTTACCGCAAAGAATCTTGCTCAAGGGGTCGATATTCTGGAGAGAATGCAAAAGGAAGATTGCATTAGATTTCTTTCCTTTCCAGCAAATATTGTAGCTACTGGAACGAGGGGAATTCTAAAAGGGGTTATAAAGGAAAAATTATTTGATGTTGTTATAACAACATGTGGCACTTTAGACCATGACATCGCAAGGCTGTGGAAGGATTATTATCACGGAGACTTTTTCATGGATGACAAAAAGCTACATAAAAAAGGGATAAACAGGCTGGGGAATATCCTGATTCCAAATGAGAGTTATGGCATGATCCTGGAGGAAAAATTACAACCGATGATAAATGAAATCTATCGGGAAACAAAGGAAATCTCGGTCTACGAATTGATCTGGAAGATCGGCAGGAAACTTGAGAATGAAGAGAAGAAAGAGGAATCGATAGTATACTGGTGCTATAAAAACCAAATCCCTGTATTTATCCCGGGAATATTTGATGGTGCAGTAGGTTCTCAGCTATGGCTATTCTGGCAAAATCACAAAGACTTTAAAGTAGACCTATTTCTTGACGAGCAGAAGCTTTCTGATATAATATTTGAATCTAAAAGGGAATCTAAAAAGACCTCTGCATTAATAATAGGTGGGGGAATTTCAAAACATCATACCATCTGGTGGAATCAATTCAGAGAAGGCCTAGATTATGCCGTTTATATAACCACGGCGACCGAATTTGATGGAAGCCTTTCCGGGGCGAGGTTAAGGGAAGCCATATCCTGGGGAAAGGTAAAAGAAGAGGCAAAATATGTAACAGTTGAAGGAGATGCCACCATAATCCTGCCGTTAATGATATCTGCATTACTTGAAAGAAGATGAAGGAATCAATCGTCATAGTAAGTGCTATCATAGTACTAAGCGGATTTATCGCATTAGAACTTGGAATAACTACAGCAATATTGGAGTTGATAGCAGGTATAGTGGCGTGTAACTTTTTTGGTTTTGAGAGCACGGGCATGGTGAATGTACTAGCCGACATCGGAATCCTAACACTGATGTATGTGGCTGGTCTAGAAATCGACCTAGACATGCTACGTCAGAAATTTAGACCAAGTCTTACAATAGGAATCTCATCGTTTCTTTTCCCATTCCTTGCTATATTCTTCCTGTGTAGTCACCTTCTTAATTTCACTGATGATCAAAGCAGATTAGCTGCAATCGCACTTTCCACAACATCAATAGCAATAGTCTATCCTATACTGAGAGAAAGTAGTTTTTCGGATAGTGATACCAAACTAATCCTCTCCGCAGCGATGGTTACAGACGCGTTAACTATGTCAGCATTGGGAATCTTTTTCACAGAATTTTCCCTATTACTGGTTTTACTGATTATTGGTTTATTAATTTTTACATTTTTATTCCCATTTTTCGGTAGAAGGATATTCAAGTACTATAGGGGGAACATTGCAGAATTTGAGTTTAGGCTAATCCTTCTTTTGCTTCTATCAGTAGCTATAGTTTCCGAGAGTGTGGGTATAGAAGCGGCTATTATAGCATTTCTCATAGGCATGATTACATCCGAGGTCGTGGTGGAACATAAAAATCTTGAGGTAAAATTGAGAGGCATCGTCTTCGGTTTCTTTGCACCAATATTTTTCTTCAAGGTTGGTTTGGGTATTAGCGTTATTGATTTAATTAACAATATCCCTCTCCTGCTAATATTCTTAGTAGTATGTTTTTCATCAAACTATATCAGTACATACCTTGCCAGTAAGATATATTTCCCGAAATCACCAAAATCATCGGGATACATAGCTGCACTATTTGGCTCCAATCTGAATTTCGGGATAATAGCCGCTATCCTGGGATACAAATCAGGAATCTTTGACTCGGGTTTATATTCTGCAATCGTCGGTGCGGTAGTGCTATCAACGATAATCTCTGCAGTAATGTGTAGAAGAAGACCTTAATGATATTAATGATAAAATGATATATGTAAAAAATTCCTTTTTGAGTTATAACTACCCTCTGGATGAAGCAGATATCTGCATAATGGGGGTTCCGTTTGATTATACCTCTCTAAATCCGGGCAGTAGACATGGACCGGTAGCGATAAGAGAAGCGTTAAAATTGATAGAAGGCTATCATCACGAATTGAACTTTGATGTATTTGAAAAATTAAAGATCTGTGACCTGGGGGATATAGAAGTTGTCCCAGGTTCCTACGAGTTAACGGCAGAGAGAATAAAAGAAACCATTAGAGAAGTAAAAGAAAAAAATCCGGAGGTGTTCTTCCTATTTCTCGGAGGAGAGCATCTCATCTCTTTGCCCATAATAGAAACCCTGAATCCCGATACCATTCTAGATTTTGATGCACACACCGATCTCAGAAGAGACTATCTGGGAAATGAATTTTCTCACGCCACCTGGGCATCTCATGTTGTGGAGGGATTCAATCTGGTTCAAATGGGTGTGAGAAGTTTTTCAAAAGAAGAAGAAAATTTAATGAAAAAAATTGAAAAGAATAAAATCTCTGGAAAGACATATCTGACGGTGGACATAGATGTCTTTGATCCCAGTGTTGCCCCGGAAACCGGACTTCCAGAACCGGATGGCTGGGATTTTTCGGATTTTAAAAATAATTTGAAAGAATTAGAAAATGAATTAGAAAATGGAAGGTTGATTGGGGCCGATGTGGTGGAGGTTTCTCCTCATGGATTTAACTCTCAGACTGCTGTTCTGGCTGCGAATGTGGTGAAGGAGATTTTTAGTATAATTGGCTATCTGGATGAAAGCAGAAATTAATTTTCATTCCTCCTTCCTCAAATAAACAGTCCTGCATGGGAATGGGATTTCAATTTACTTAACATGGGAAGAGAAATCAGAGGAGTAGTCGGTGGCAAATTTCACGTAAAGGATGACGATGTCATAATGATTTACGAGAAGAAAGTCACAATATATGGTAATGGAGCAAAGGTTGATGCCCCAAAGAGATATTTAGGCAAAAGAGCGTACGTTGTTATAGTGAAGAATTAGGTTGATTTTTGTCCCAAAGCCCAATATACCTATTACTTAAAAAAGCTAAAGTTACGGTTTAATATTTCTTCAGTCTCCGCACCATGGGTGGAATCAGGAGTATGGCTATTACTAGTATCAGGAGTATAATGATGTATAAAAGAGAACGGAGTGGAGGCTGAGAAGGTATATCAATATCTAGGTTATATTTAACACGTTCTATAAACCTGTCGGCTTTTGAAACACCCCTCATATAACCGATTTCCTCATAAATCTTTTTTGCCTCATTTGCCGCTTCAATCGATTCCTCAAATCTATTCTGTTCAAAGTACATCTCTGCTTCACCAAGGAGTTCATTTGCCTTTTCTTTCTTTTCACTCATCTCAGTTATCTTTTCTTTAAGGGAATTGCATTTCTTAATACCCTTTTGATTATTAACCCCTTCATAGATCTCCTTTGCTTTTTTTAGCACAATAGTGGCATTCTCATAATCCGCTGTCTCGTAGTATGTGGTGGCATTTTCATAATATCTATCTGCTGTTTTTAATTTTTTCAGGCACTCATTAATCCGATAGATCAAGATATCACACTTGTAAACGCCAGGCAGATCGTTGATTTTTTCAAAAAGGGATTTTGCCTCCTTTGCGAATCTGCTGGCATTTTCGCAATCGCCCTTGGCAAAGAAGAAAGTGGCATTCATATATAACTGTTCTCCCTTGTGTGGTGGGGGTGGCACATAATAATGAATTTCAATTTCTTCCAGTCTCCTGTTGCATTTACTTATCTCACCAAGATACAGTTTTTTCTTCTCAGTATCCTTCAATATCTCTGCCCATTCATATAAGTTGTTGTATATGGCTCTTGCTTTCTCTATCTCCTGCTTTGCATTATTGAAGTGCTTTATCCTCTTATCCTTCTCAGGACCCCCCATAGCATAAAGAAATTCAATCATTCCCTTTTCATAATGGGAATCTGCCTCTCTTCTTTTTTTGAAATCCAATATATCATAGAATACGTCACTTCCAATGAGAGCAAGTAGGTCTCTGCTCTTTGCATACCCCTCCTCATCCCCCAACTCCTCAAATAACTCTTTTGCCTTTTCAGCATATTCTATTGCCTTCACATAATCATCAAAACTCTGAGTTTCTATTGCTTTCTTGTAGTATCCTGTTGCCTTTCTAAAAGTAAGTTCCGCTTCTTTAATGATTTCAATTTCATTAATAGTAATGGTGGTACTGGTAGTCAGTAAAATACTAGTGCTGCTACTACTCACTAAAATCCCCATCAAAACCAAGATCAGAAAAATCTTTTTCATGGTACTAAAATAGATAAACTCCACTTAAGATAGTTTTCTTTGGGAATGTGGCAGACCTTTGGTCTGACACACACCAGACCTTTAGATCCGTCGTGTACAAATCCTTTCTTTTTTCTAAAAGAAAGGATTTGTTTTCATTCATCCTTCCTCAAATAAACAGTCCTGCATGGGAATGGGATTTCAATTCCTTCTTTATCGAATTCCTCGTAAACCTTGCTATTAATTTCATCCATCACCCTGAGTTTATCCCTAAAGTTATCCACCCACACAATCAGTAGAAAATTCAGTGAGGATTCTCCAAATTCTCTGAAGAATATGCAGGGTGCAGGTTTATCCAGGATTAATTCAGAAGCGTTTGCAATATCAAGAACTATCTTTTTGACCTTTTCTATGTCCGAACCATAAGCAACTCCAATGGGAATCTTGACCTTTAGCTGCAGATCCGGTAGGGCATAATTTATAACCTCATTTGAGATTATCTTCTCATTTGGAATGACGACAAATGTATGATCCAGTGTTTCTATTTTTGTGCTTCTCAGACCAATATCAACAACCTCTCCAAGATAATTGCCTATCTTTATTCTGTCCCCCCTGGCGAATGGTCTATCCGAGAGTATAAAGAAACCCGCCAGAAGATTTGCAATTGTGTCTTTAGCTGCGAAGCCTATTGCGAAACCCACGATTCCTAAACTGGCTATCAGAGGGGTTATTTCAATTCCAAGTTGATCTAGGATTATCATAAGGGCAATTGCATATATGGCAAACTTTGCTACCTTGGAAAGAAAGGGGATGGCTTCATCATCTATGCTGGTCTTTGTCCTGGCAGCCAATTTTCTTCCAAATTCCTGTAGGATTATATTGACGATATTGGCAACCACCCATGTAACCAATGCGATAAGAATTATTGAAATGAATGTCGTGAAGTAATCTCCATAGACGGTAGACACAAGCAGGTAGCTAACCGCAATCTGAACACCGATCAGAATTACCACATAATATATGGGTTTGTGCAATATTCTCAATAATTCATCGTCAATCCTTGACTTTGTCTTGGCAGCCAGTTTCTTGAAGTATTTTTCCACAAGGAGATAGACAATCTTTGCAACAACAATTGAGGCTAAAAAGATCAAAATCGCAACAATAATCTTTTCATACCCTGAAAGCGCCTCTGGTAATAAACCGGAGACCAGCTCATTCACGCCCCGAGTAATTGATTCGGTTTCGTTGACCATGTTAAATTATGGCTTTAATTTCTTAAAAAAAAGAATTTTCGAGGTAATCATAAAATCCTCAAAATCCTTGAGAGATATCATAATATCGTTGACGTATATTGATTTTCTCAAATTTGCTCATGATCGTCATATGACCAAAACCGATAAGTATTTATATAGAAAACCGATAAATATTTATATAGTCATGACTAAATCATAATAGTCATAAAATAGTCATAAAATATCCATGGTGAAAAATTACAGAACATCGAGGTAATCACGATGAAAGGTTCACTTACCGACTACAACAAAGAGTTTAAGGAATTGACTGAGGATATATCAGAGGCGATTTATCAGATGTCTGACCCGGTTGCTATCGCCACCATGCTCTATTCAATAGCAGAGGAAAAAAAGAGCAGCAATCTCGTGGTTAGGGATATCAATAGTAAATTTGATCATATGATGAAAAAACTTGAGCGAATAGCCGATCTTCTGGAAAATATCAGCCAGAGAATGGACACTCCAAACAAAAAATTAGAGCCCTCTGAGATATCTGATCGTGATCGGGAGATATTAAATTTTGTTCGCTCCAAGGGAAGGGTCTGTGCGGGTGATGTGCAGAAACATTTTAAGTACAGGGGTAGAAATGCCGCCAGTGCCCGTCTCAATAAATTATTCAGGGACAACATGCTAAAAAAAATCTACGCTGGGAGAAATGTCTATTACACTATGAAGTCTTCGGGATAATTTTAGACTTATTGATTAAAGCAACCACCTCCGCCCCTCGCTCTCTGAGTGGGGGCGGTTTATTGTTATCACTCACTGTGTGATAACTCAGCCAACCACCCCCGCCCACTCCCTTGGGGAGTGGGTGGTTATTCTCATTTTCAGGCTTTGGGATCGTCAGAGGGTATTCCTTTGTCTTTCCATTGGATACTCCTGATGCGTGTCATTCTATATCACAAAATTAAAGAGATAACTAAGAGGGATGATGGAAGATGGATCTAATTGATATACTTGTAATTGACATACTTGGGTCGTTAATGGCTTTTTTAATATGGTCTATTCCAGCCGTTATACTATTCTCAATAATCTTTTTAATCCTCAAACACATATTCAAAGTTAGAAATAGAGATATGAATGCGATAATTACGTTGGTTATTTCTTTAGCGATCATCTTTTTGTTAGCTTGGATACTTTCAGGTTTTGGGCTCCTCAGGGATGATATTTTTATTTTCCCATGGACTGATTGTATGCAATTTGCATCAGTTGGTTGCATTGAAACATATTGCCCTCCTGATGGGGGACCGTGTGAGGCAGTATGTTATGATTCACTAACACCACTGATTTGTAGAATACTTCAAATGTGGGAACACGCACTAATAGTAATCACAGCACTAATCATAATAGCCCCTTATTTATATCACAAGGTTAAAGATATGTAAGTAAGAAGGGGGTTAAAGGGTGAATACTACTTAACGAATTCCACATTGCTTAAGCCCTTAAAATCGTCATCCCCGGTAAGAATTTTAATTCCC
>Ga0190362_1000045_pt1 | contig 15196 bp, 23 predicted proteins | sample 48721856_MG_FD_163437 | JGI IMG/M metagenome (GOLD analysis project Ga0190362, IMG submission 163437) | Hydrothermal vent microbial mat bacterial communities from Southern Trench, Guaymas Basin, Mexico - 4872-18-5-6_MG | ecosystem: Environmental > Aquatic > Marine > Hydrothermal vents >...
GTTTGAGGGACCGTAGGGTAGCTTGGTTTATCCTCCCAGCTCGGGGTTTCGTTGAGGTTGAGTAGCCTTTAATAGACTCAAAACGGTGATACGAAAAGCTGGTGACCCGAGTTCAAATCTCGGCGGTCCCAAAAGAAAGCTGGCCCATATCCAAATTTGGAGTTAAAATCAGAATAATTAATAAGCCTCCGTGGCTCAGCCTGGTAGAGCGGCAGACTTGTAATCTGCATGTCGAGGGTTCAAATCCCTCCGGGGGCTATCGTTTCCCCATTACTTAACCAACTTTACACCCCTTGGAACTTTCACTTCATACTCTCCAGATAATGGCTTTATCTTGAGTGTATATTCCTCCTTGCATTTGGGACAAACCACCTTATGTTCTATCATAGGGATCCTTGCGGTATGTTCGAATTCACTAATACATTTACCACACTTGAATACGAATTTTCTATAAAAGGTAGATGGCTTCTTTTTAGATTCTATCTTAACGGGCTCTTTTAGTCTTAACTTCCTCTTTAACTTATTAATATCCTTTTCGATCAATATGGATTTTCCCATGCTTTTCCTTAATTCTCTTTGCAATTTCCTTAGATCTTTATCAGAAATTTTCGTCTCTGATTTCTCTTTCTTTGCTATTTTTTTACTTCTTCTTTGTCTTTGCTTGGACTTTTTGGCAGCCATTCAAATCACCAATGAATTTCTATTGAATTTAAATTATAATACTCATAATAATAATTCAATAATCCATTAGATAATCATTAGATAAACATATATAAATCTCATAAGATGAAATTTCGGGTAAAAACCTATGCTATTGAGGCGGGAAGACCCATTGTTGTACTGAATGAAGAAGATGCAAAGGATCTTGGGGTTTATGTTTCCGATCGGGTTGAGATTTCCTTTGATGGTCATAATATTGTTGCTTTAATTGACATAACCACATCCTTTGTAGATGAGGGCAAGGTGGGGATATTCCAGGAGGTTAAGGATTTATTAGATGTGAGGGAGGGGGATGAGGTAGAAGTAAAAGCAACCAAAAGACCAGAATCTGTGGATTTCATAAGAAAGAAGATTAAGGGGGGAATTCTCCATGGACATGAAATAAGGGCAATAATTCAGGATATCGTAGATAACAATCTAAGTGATATGGAATTAAGTGCATTTGTAACTGCCGGCTACATAAATGGATATACCATGGATGAAATCGTGGCACTGACAAATTCTTTGGTAGAAACGGGACAACAGATAGATTTTGGCGATGATACTGTGGACAAACACTGTATTGGAGGGGTAGCGGGTAATAGAACTACTCTACTTATAGTCCCAATTATTGCAGCTGCTGGACTCACTATCCCAAAAACCAGTTCTAGGGCAATTACATCACCATCTGGAACTGCCGATACCATGGAGGTTCTAGCTAATGTAGAATTCGGGATCGATGATCTCAAAGACATTGTAAACAGGGTTAATGCATGTATCATATGGGGAGGCGCAGTAAATCTTGCTCCGGCTGATGATAAGATCATTCAAGTAGAATATCCTTTAGCTATTGATCCACAGGGTCAGGTTCTAGCAAGTGTGATGGCTAAGAAAAAATCCGTTGGGTCTGACTATGTAATTATCGATATACCAGTGGGGAAGGGAACTAAGATGGTTGATAATGAAGCAGCGAATAACCTGGCTAAAAAATTCATTGAATTGGGAAAGAGACTGGACATAGAGGTTGAATGTCTTATAACAGATGGAACCTCCCCTATTGGATCTGGAATAGGCCCCGCCCTTGAAGCCAGAGATTGCTTATTAGCCTTAGAAAATAAAGGACCTACAGATCTCATGAATAAATCCCTAGATTTGGCAGGGGCTCTATTAGAATTATCTGGTAATGTTCAAAAAGATAAGGGTAGAAAGGTAGCAGAAAAAATTCTAGTTTCTGGAAGGGCCAGAGAAAAGATGATGGAGATCATTGAGGCACAGGGCGGAAATCCGGAGATAAAGCCAGAAGATATAAAACTAGGTAAGAAGGAACATACTGTCGAGGCAGATTGCAAGGGTAGAATTAGGCATATAGATAATAAAAAGATATCATATATAGCAAGGGCTGCTGGAGCCCCAAAGGACAAATCATCCGGTGTCTATTTACACGTAAACGTAGGTGATTTTATAAACCCAGGAGATTCACTCTTTACATTGTATTCCAGAAACAATAGAAAATTAGAAGAGGCTATAAGGTTGGCTAATAAATTACAGCCCATCAGAGTGGGGGGTGTGATACTGGATACATTGAGGTAGATCATGAAGATTCAACAGTCCCTCGAATATTCCCAGAACTTCTAAAAGTAGTTCCAGATCCCAATCTACTATCTATATAATCAATTGAGACGAAGATGTTGTAGCTTGAACCTGCGCTATACTTAGGAAGTCCCGATGTAGTCTGAGATACTCCCCACTTGGTTATATTCCCCATGGATATCGGTAGCGCCAATGTACTTGTAGAATAACTCTTACCACCCACACTAACATTAATCTCAGTAACATTAACATCACCACCAACATTATTTTGTAATGAAAGCGTTAAATTCCCGTTACTCATGTAACTACAATCAAATGGTTTAACCCCCCAGAATCCCAAGAAGGTTGGTCTAAGAGTCCCAGCTGGGTTAAAGACCCCCATCTGCCACGCAACCAATAATACCACTATAATAATAACGATCGCCCAACCATAGGTCATCAAGAATTCCAATGATGACTGTCCTTTGATTTTTACCATTTTTATTTTTGATTGATATTATTAAATTGATATTATTAAAATTTAATAGATAATTAATGTTAATTAATGTTAAATACCTTTAATAGCGGCAGAAACTATGTCAGCCGTATTTTCTATGCTGAATTTCTCATTATTTATTATTAGGTCATATATCTTCATATCGTCTAGATCGATATCATAAATCTCTCTGTATCTCTTTTTCTCGCTCTTTTCCCTTTCCAGAATTCCCTCTCTTGCCTCTTTTTCAGAGACATTGTCCCTCCTTGCTACCCTCTCTACCCTAACCTCAAGAGGAGCATCTAACCAAACCTTCAGCTCCGCGTGAAGAAAATATGCAGAAAGCCTTCCATCCACTATACAGTTACCCTTCGCCAGATTCTTCTGTCTCTGATCAATTTCCCTGTCGATCTCCGGATGAGATTCCGCATATTCCGAGAATTCCAACAAAGACATTCTCTTTTCCCTTGCCATCTCCCTCATTATTCTTCCTGCAGAGATATACTTAAGATTAAACCTCTTTGAAATCTCTCTCGCCAGGGTTGTTTTTCCTGAACCGATTGAGCCGCCAATAGTGATGATCATTTTATCCCTCTATAGCCCTTTTTCTTTTAGAAAAAGAAAAAGTGCTATCACCCCAAAAAGAAAAATTATTGAATTTTCCATTCGGAATTTCTATAACCTCAACCCCCTCATCCTTTCCAACGCCTCTTCAAGCCTTTCCTTTTTTTGCGTCAAAGCACATCTTACAAAGCCCTCCCCATACCTTCCGAATCCTACTCCAGGGGTCATAACCACCCCAGTCCTGTCAAGTAAATCCCTGGAGAATTTAATTGATGACTTATAAGTTTTGGGGATCCTAAACCAGAGATAGAATGTTGCCTTGGGTTTCTTTACATCCCATCCAAGGTCATTGAGACCATCCACTAGTATATCCCTCCTTTCTCGAAGAATTCTCCTGTTCTTCTCTACTGAATCCTGAGGTCCCGTCAGTGCTTCTATACCGGCATACTGTATTGCTTGAAATACCCCAGAATCTACATTTTCTTTAACCCTTCCCAGCCCCGAGATAATCTCTGGATTTCCAACAACAAAGCCTATTCTCCATCCAGTCATATTATATGTCTTGGAAAGGGAATGGAATTCTACTCCGATTTCCTTTGCTCCATTCACCTCCAAAAAACTCGGCGCTTTGTAACCATCAAATGTCATCTCAGAATAGGGAGCATCATGGCAGACAATGATCTCATTGTCATTTGCGAAGTCAACTACTTCCTTAAAGAATCCCTTTTCCACAACGGCTGTAGTGGGATTATTGGGATAACTCAGAAAAAGAATCTTTGCATTTTCTGCAATTTTTTTATCTATCTTAGAAAAATCTGGCTTGAATTCATTTTCCTCCAGAAGTGGCATTTCTATGGGATTCCCATCTGCGAGGATTGTTCCAATTTTGTAAACGGGGTATGCCGGGTCTGGAACTAAGACTATGTCATTGGGATTTATAAAGGCTAACGGAATGTGTGCTATACCTTCTTTTGATCCAATTAACGTCAGGACTTCATTTTCTACATCAAGTGAGACACCAAAGCGTTTTCTATACCATTTAGCAACAGATTCTCTGAATGAGAGCATTCCAGCATATGACGGATACCTATGATTCTCTGGATCATACGCTGCCAGACAAAATTTATCAATAATATTCTTTGGTGTGGGTAAGTCGGGATCTCCAATTCCTAGATTAATTATATCCATCCCTCCGGACTTTTTCTCCTCTATTACTCTGTCAATTTCTGCAAACAGATAGTAAGGAATCCTCTGAATTCTTTGTGAGTATTGTATTTTGATACCTTCCATTTTTCTTTGGAGAGGGAACTGTTTAGAGAGTATATATCCTTATTTTTCCTAAAAAAATCTCAACAACCTTCTCAAATCCTTTTCGTAGATAACCTCATCCACATATTCCAGTATTGATTCATCCTTGGGATTAAATGCTATGCTGAAACCAGCTACTTTAAACATGGGGATGTCATTAATGTAATCACCTACAGCGGCGCATTCTTCCGTTTTTATACCTGCATCATTTGCGATCTTTTCCAATATCTTTCCCTTACCCTCAAAGTCCACTATCTGATTTATGCCCTTAACCTTTCCATCATTTACCATTAGTTCATTTCCATAGGAGTAGTCCATATTATATTTTTCCTTCAGATGGTCTGCGAGGATCTTCAAACCACCGCTTATAACCGCTAACTTATAATTCTTTTTTAATCTTGGAATTGTTTCATCGATACCCTTCATAAGGTGCGAGTTATAGAGTATCTCCTTTACAGTTTCTATATCAACACCCCTCCAGAGAGCGACATCTCTCTCTGCCCATTCATCAAACGTTATTCTACCCGAGAAATACTCATGACCATTTATCTCGGACTGTTCTAAAGTGCCTAAGCCTTCATGAACCTGCGCCCAACTTCCACTTCCATCTACGAGAACACCATCCAGATCGAAGGCTATGAGTTTTATTTTTTTCATCTTCATCTAAAGTTGAGGGTTAGCTCCCCTTCACCCCATTCACCAATAAATTGAAGCAAGCAATCCTTGCCCTTTGTCAATTTCAGTTTCATATCCTCCCCAGATGTACCGCAGCTGACATAGCGATTATTGTCTGGGGCATCTGCAGAAGATATATCATAGTAGAGGTGAAGATGGGTGTTCATAAAATTCTTGTCATCTATACAAAGAATTCTTACCTGATACATATCCAGGGATGATGGAACATCTATATAGGCTAAGGAGTAAGGATTATTTTTCAGCCACAGTGCATAGTAGGTTTCATATTCGGGTGTTTGTTTTTCTACACTCTTCCCCTTGATATAAATGCTCCTATTCTCACCATTTTCATAATACTCGGCAGAGATTATAAACACCGGCCAACTACCCTTTGATTCCTTCCTGTCATTCAAAATTCTCAATGTATAGTTATTTGTTTCCTCTGGGGAGAAGACAATCCTTTCACCCAAACCCGCGGATTCTGTGGAGCCTTTCAAAATGTTTCCATCGGCATCCAATACGAACATATCATAGTCCACATAACTGTATCTGTCCCGAAATTTTTTTACTACATCTTTCCCCTTCCTTTGCGTTTCATCCACATAATTCATGAGGAATATATACTTCCTGTTACCCTGCAATTTAAAAATAAAATCCGTTTTGTTCCCCACCTTATTCTCGGTATATTTTTTGACACCAATTGGGGTAAGCCCACCTTTGGATATTGGAACATTTGGTTTTCCCAGTTCATTCACCTGTCCCGGGAGGCTTATACAGCCGCAGATTAATACCGGGATTATTATTCCCGCCAGTATCCAGAATTTCATTTTTAATTTTTAATTCATCCATACATTGGGGAATATTCCTCCATCTCTCTATATCCGCTCTTACCCCTCTTCAATTGCTCTGTAATCTCTTTAAACATTTTCTCTATTCTCTTTCCTTCGTTTATCAGTCTCCTTGTGTCTATGCCCAGATCGAGTAGCTTATTCAGTATATTGAGCATTGAGGCAGAAGCTAATGGGTCCGGAACGTATTCTGTTTCTGCCATCAGGCTTATGGTTGGAACATTATTCTCCACACAGTAAAGTAGGAGATCGCTGGAGATGCCAGTCAGTATTCCTTCCTCTATCTTGGTTACATCCAGTTCCTCCAATTTCTCATTTAGTTCATGAGTATTTGCAATTCCTAGAATCTCGTGTTCCTTATCAGTAACCCTACCCGATATTCCGGCTAAAAGCACTACCTTACTGGGATTTATCCCCCTTAACCAATTGATTAATGCATTAGAAAATTCTGGTACATATGAAACGGGGATTATCAATTCCGAAAATATTACTATAATATTATCCTTAGAATAGATCCTAATAGGTCTCATAGGTGCAGCGTCATGAATCACCGCCACGCTCCTGAGTTTATCTGATTCTATACAGCCTATTACCTCCATCCCCAGTTCATCTATCATATATCTCGCCGCTATGGTACTAACAAATCCTTTACTCGGGAAGCCCTCTATTACAATGGAGCCCTCGGGAATTTTCTTTCCCTCCTGAATAACTATCTTAGTGGTCATTTTTATCACAAATCTGCAATTTCAACAAATGCATCAATAATCTTTTTTAATTCATCCTTATTAAGTTGATATGTACTCAATTTAAAATTCTTGGTCAATCCGGGCTTTATTCCAATAATTCCCCTCTTTTTCAACTCTTTATAGAGAAAGAACCTGCCCTTTTTATGCCTCTTTGAGATTTCGTAAAAAATGGGTGCTTCAAAGAATAGCAGGTCGTGATTATGTGGCTTTTCTCCAAGTTGCCTTAATCCAAGCTTTTCAAGTTCTCTTGAAAAATATCTTGCTTTTTTGACCTCTTTATCCCATTTTTTAACCCTCTCTAAAACGGTGGGAAATGATGCCATCAGGGTTGCAATAGCAGTCCCTCTCAACTCGCAGCCCAAAAATTCCACCTCTTTCCTCTGGTATTTCTCCGATTTTCTCAGCATAATTTTTTTCCATTTTTTATCCATCCCCAAGACACCGATGGTTCCAGATGATGCCATTGATTTATGACCAGAACCAATTATGAAATCGGCTCCAAACTCTTTCATGGAAATTGGCATTCTTCCAACCGCATAAGCACCGTTAACCAGATATGGAACCCCATATTCCTTAGAGATTTCCCCCAATTTTCTAGCATCTGGTAAATTCCCATAATTCCCATCTGGGTATGTTAAGATGATCATCGCAGGTTTATGCTCTTTTATTAGAACTTCATAATCTTCTACGTTTATTCTGTATTCTGGCGCTCCAGAATTTGGAACCTCAATAACTCGTAGATTGGCTCTTTCAGCTGCAGTAATTGTTGTATAGTGCCTGTTTCCATCAACAATTATAGTATCTCCAGGCTTTGTAATAGAATGCATTATATTGAATATACCCTCCCTGGCTCCGAGAGTGATTCTCACGAGATCTGCCCCCAAAAATTTAGGTAGATGTTCGGAGATAAATTCTTTAATTAAAGGAATTTCATCTACTTCTAATCCGGGACTGAGATCATAGATAGAATAACCATCTGCAAATTCAATTAAGGCTTTTCTCGCCTCCGGTGTCAAAATTCCACCCCTCTGAATGGGATTCAAATTTATATACCCTATCGCCTCCCTGTGCATATCTTCAAATTTTCGCAGAGATTCTCTAAAGTGAATCATTTCTTGTCGTATATTCTTTCCCTTTCTTTTTCAATAACTCTAAAAACTCCTTTCTTGTTAATCCTGCCTGCCTTATAATCTCAACTAAAGTTCCTCTATCAATCTCTTTGTGATCTGGAATAACGAGACCCCTTCTACCTTCTGGACTGGATTTAGATAGAACAATATGGCTTCCTCTTTGCCTTACAGGAACAAAACCAATCTTCTTCAATATTTTAACGAGTTCACGCCCCGAGAGGACTGGCAATCTTTGCATCTTTAACCCTAAGATGTGTTACGAGTATCTCTTCACTCTTAATTTCCTCGGGGGCTTCAAATTCTTCCAAGTAAAGCTCCACAGCATCTTTTAGATTCTTTAAAGCCTCTTCAACTGTATAGCCTTGACTAACAACATCAATCTCCGGACATAATGCAACATACTGTTTTTCACCTTTTTTGATAATTGCTGTTAAATCCATTTTCTCACTAGTTACAACTTACATCTTAAGACATAAATATCACCAGCAACAGCATCTCTCCCGCCCTATAAAAGGTTCTATGAGTGGTTTTATTTCCTCCGGTGTCAAAATTCCACCCCTCTGAATGGGATTCAAATTTATATACCCTATCGCCTCCCTGTGCATATCTTCAAATTTTCGCAGAGATTCTCTAAAGTGAATCATTTTATCTTGTTTAATACTCTGTTTCATAGTTTAAATTTATCTCCTTCTAATTTCTTATTACATCAAAATGAGAATTCTTCTAATTCATTCTGACTACATAAAATTCGAGGCAAAGAAGAAGGCTATAAGGGATGCGGAGGAATTTAAGGAAAAGGGGCAGGAAGCAGAGAACGTCCTGGTGGCGTTTATCGCGGTAGAAAAGATCGATGAAGAGGATCCAGATTCTGTAATCAAGCAGTTGGTTAAAGAAATTAAAGGAACTGTGAAAAGGGTGGGGGCGGAATCTATTGCCATCTACCCTTATGCACATCTCTCCAGTTCTCTTAGCGGCGTAAATGTAGCAAGAAAGATATTAGATGATGCATATAAAAATCTGAAGAAAGAATACCCGACAATAAAGGCACCCTTTGGTTGGTACAAAGGCTTTGAGATAAAATGCAAGGGGCATCCACTTTCTGAACTTTCCAGGACTATTGTGCCCGAGGGAGGGAAAGAGAAAAAAGAAAAAAAGGGGAAGGAATCGGAGGCATTGAAAGCGGAGGAGAGGCTTAAGTCAGAATGGTATATCCTGGATTTGAGTGGTAATCTGGTTCCAGTTTCAGAATTCAGATTTAAAAAAGAAAACCTGAATCTTAAGAAATTTGCAGATTATGAGATATCGAAATCCAGGGTGGTGGATAAGGAACCGCCGCATGTTAGACTTATGCGGATACATGAAATAGCAGATTATGAACCGGGCTCAGATCAGGGGAATATGAGATGGTACCCAAAGGGCTCCTTAATAAAGAGGCTTCTGGAAGAACACGTTTCAAATATCGTTGCAGAGAGTGGAGGAATGCAGGTTGAAACACCGATCATGTATGATATCTCACACCCCAATCTCTCTAAATATATAGATAGATTTCCTGCAAGACAATACACCCTAAAATCTGGGGCCAAGGAATACTTCCTGAGATTTGCCGCCTGCTTTGGTCAGTACCTAATGAAGCACGATATGACAATCTCCTATAGAAATCTTCCACTTAGGTTATACGAATTGACCCATTACAGTTTCAGATATGAGCAGAGTGGTGAGCTGGTTGGACTAAGAAGGCTGAGGGCATTTACGATGCCAGATATGCACACACTCACAGTTGATATGGAATCTGCAAAAAAGGAATTCTTATCACAGTACAGATTATGTATGAAATGGATGAATGACCTTAAACTAGAGTATGAGATCGGCATAAGATTTGTTAGAAGGTTTTATGAGGAGAATAAGGAATTTGCAAATCAATTGGTGAAACTGGTTGGAAAACCGGCATTAATTGAGATCTGGGATGAAAGACCCTTTTATTTTGTGATGAAATTTGAATTCAACTTCGTAGATGCATTGGATAAGGCATCGGCCCTTTCCACTGTGCAGATAGATATAGAAAACACCAAGAGATTTGGGATAACATACGTGGATGAAGATGGAAAGGAAAAACATCCACTGATGCTTCATGCCAGTATCTCTGGAAGTATTGATAGGAATGTGTATGCCCTTTTGGAGAAGGCATATCTAGAGCAGCAGAGGGGAAATAAACCCATGCTACCTTTATGGCTCTCTCCGACACAGGTAAGGCTTGTTCCGGTCTCTGAGGAATTCAATGAATTCGCACAAGAGATTGCAGATGAATTAGATAAGAATAGGATAAGGGTAGACATCGATGACAGAAATGAGACCATCGGTAAAAAGATAAGAGAGGCAGAAAGGGAGTGGATTCCATACATCCTTGTTCTGGGAGAGAGGGAAAGGGAATCCGAAAGATTCAAGGTGAGGATTCGACGCTCAGGCGAGCAGAGGGATATGTCTCTGAAAGAATTAATCAGAGAGATTAAAGATAAGACAGGAAACCTGCCATTTAAGCCACTTCCTCTATCCAGATTTGTCTCGGAGAGACCGAGGTTTGTGTAATCTACGCCTAAATACGATTTTTATATTCCTCCCAGCGTTTTCTTTTCTGCACCGGGACGAATGTATTTACAAATTCATTGATCTCCTGTAACCATTCAAGTTTTTCTTTTGCTGTGAGATTTCTAAATCTATCTATCTGCTCCTTTGTCATACGGAATCCAAATTCAGTCATTTGAGTTTAACTCCTCCAGGTCGTTAAGAGCACTTATATCCGCCATATCCTGCGCTCTGCCGGATATTTTTTTGAGTTTTTTCAAGAGGTTTATGGATACTATGGGTATTGATATGTCTCCTGCCGTGATTATCGTCTTTTCCTTATCTATCTCATTGAATGGTATGGGATTTTCAATGAATACGTCGATGACCTGAAATGGCTTCTGTGGATTAAAGAAGGAGAACACCACTATATTTTTTCATCTTTCCATTCACGTCTCTTCATGGGGTCTTTAAATTCTTCAGGGGGGACAGGTATCTTTGGTTTGTAGCCGAGGTCATGCATTGCAGAGAGAAATCTGTCGATATTCTCCTGTTCCAGATCTATTATGATATCCAGATCTGCAGTCATCCTGACCACCCCGTGAAGTACGAGTGCTATGCCACCGGTCACCACATACCGGACCAATCTCCTGTTTAATGTGATAAATACATCCTGATAATACATCTCCATGCACCTCTATGTTAACATTTGTAGCCAAAATTTAAAAAGTTATCATACATACTACCTATCCATTGTAGTGTTTATTTAGATTAGTATCTCCGAATATTTATATTCGTGTTATCTAATATCCCATTATGAAGAAATATTTAGTTTTTGGTCTGGTTTTTGTAATTGTGTTGAGTGGGTGTACTGGGGAAGAGAGGGATGAGGACCTTTTAGAGTGTGATAAAATCCAAGACCAATATGAGAAATATTGGTGCTATTACGATGTTGCCAGAGTCAACGAAAGATCTCACAATCTGTGAAAAGATTCAAGTACAGTATCTCAAAGATGAGTGCTACAGATATATTGGTATAGCTAAAGAAAACATCTCAATATGCGATGAAATTCAAGATCAAATTGGAACTAAAGAGTGGTGCTATTTAGAAGTTGCCAAAGCCAAAGAAGACACTACTCCACGATAAAACCCAGTCAGGATTTGACACCCTTGATGAAGACCCAGATAAAATTTACGCTCAAAACAAATTAAAATGGGTGAATTAGCAAGATTTTTGAGTGAGATAAGGAGGGATCCCGATATTAAGAGAGTATTGTTTGATACCAGTTTCTTGGATAGTGTGGGACGTACTCTCGAGAAGAGGGGCTTTGAAGAAACAAGGCTTTTCCTCTGGGATAGTCATTCCAGAGAGGATTTAGAAAAACAGGCAATAGCACTTCTGGGTATCTTGGGAAAGATGGAAGGGGTGGATACGTTAAGAAAAAATAGGGTTATTAGTAGTCATATAATAAGGAATATACACAGGATGTTGAAATGAAAAGATCACATATAGAAATTTCAAAGATGGTAGTTGGAGAAAGGGCTGTAGAATTTGTAAGGGATGGTATGATCCTTGGCCTGGGAACCGGGACAACGGTGAGATATTTTATAGAAAAATTGGCTGAAAAGATAAAGAAGGAATCATTGGAAATAATTGCAATTCCAACCTCTATTGAGACAGAAAAAATGGCGGATAATCTGGAAATTCCATTATCAAATCTGAATGAATACCCCGAGGTTGATCTAGATATTGACGGTGCCGATGAGGTTGATTTAAATTTTAATCTAATAAAGGGTGGGGGTGGAGCACACACTAAAGAGAAGATAGTTGCTATGGCATCTAAGGAATTCATTGTCATTGTAGATAAAACAAAGACTGTAGATAGAATTGGAAATATTCCCGTTCCGATAGAAGTCCTCTCATTTTCAGAAAATTTTGTTAGAAAGGAAATTCAAAAATTGGGTGGAATTGCAAGATTAAGGGAAGATTTCAGGACAGATAATGGAAATTTAATACTCGATGTTAGGTTTAACATAATCAATCCAGAAAAATTGGAGGGCGATATAAACAATATACCTGGTGTTATTGAGAATGGGATATTCGCCAATAGAAGACCCGAAAAGATCATAGTTGCCGATGGTAAAAAAGTAAGGATAATGGAGCGTGATTTAAATGGAGGTAAAAGATAAAAGACAGGAATTGCAAAGGATTTTGATGGAATTGGAAACATATAGGAGACAGATGGATTCTCTAAGAAATGAGATTCAATTGCTCGATTCTACCATGGCAGAGTTAAGATCATCGCTAACGGCATTAGACGCCTTGAAGGAAAATAAGGCTGGTACAGAGATTCTCGTTTCCATTGGTTCGGGTTCTTTTATCAGGGCAGAATTAAAAGATGTGGAAAGGGTAATTGTTGGAGTAGGGGCTGGAATTTCTATAGAGAAGAATGTCGATGAAAGCAGAAAGATTTTAGAAGCAAGGGGCGAAGAAATTACCAAGACAATGGAGAAATTGCAAAAGAGTGTGGTAGAAATAAATGATAGATTAGTCAAATTGAATGATGAATATCAGAGGTTAATGAGGGAGATTCAGGCTGAGCAGAAATAAGATGTTCCAATCACTGAAGAAGAAGGTAAAAGAATTTATAGGAAAAACAGAAGAGATCGCAGAGAGGGAAATTAAACTCAGTAAAGCAACAAAGATAAAGGGCATTCTCAGAAAGGGTATAAAACTTTCTGAAAAGGATCTTGAGGGTATACTCTATGATCTTCAACTGGATCTGATTCAGAATGATGTTGCTGTGGAGACTACTGAGGCTATTCTCCAAGAATTAAAAGAAAAATTACTTGGCAGAGAAATTGAAAGGGAGAATCTGGATAGATTCATTAAAAATTCACTGAGGGAAACCCTGCTGGATGTTCTCACACCAGAGGAAGAGGTTGATATTCTTTCCATAATTCAGAAATCAGAAAAGCCATTCAAGATAGTCTTCTTTGGTGTAAATGGGACTGGAAAGACAACCACTATAGCAAAGGTGGCAAAATACCTAATGGATAATAATCTCTCTATAGTTCTTGCAGCGGGGGATACATTCAGGGCTGGAGCAATAGAACAGATAGAAAAACACTCCGAATCTCTTGGTGTTAAACTAATAAAACATCAAAAAGGTGCGGATGCCGCCGCTGTGATCTATGACGCCATAAAACATGCTAAAGCTCATAGGATAGATGTAGTTCTTGCAGATACTGCTGGCAGGATGCAAACCAATGTAAATCTGATGGATGAAATGAAAAAAATCTGCAGGGTAAATAAACCGGATATAAAGATCTTTGTGGGTGATTCATTGACTGGAAATGACGCAGTAGATCAGGCAGAGAGATTTAACAAAGAGATAGGGATCGATGCCATAATCCTGACAAAGATGGATGCAGACGCCAAGGGGGGTTCTGCATTATCAATAGCAAATATTACTAAAAGACCGATTCTTTTCATAGGAACTGGGCAGGGATATGAAGACCTGAAAAGATTTGACAGGAATTGGTTTGTCGAACAGATTCTAGAGTCATGATTTCTTCGTGATTTTTTTTATTTTCTGTATTAGTGGTGGGATTACTATGACTAATGCTGTGATTGCTATGAGTACAACTACTCCATGGAAAAATAAAAGAGGTATCATAGAATGTCCCAAAGCCTGAAACCTAACTTTGAAGATATATTTGAGAATTAAAAATATCACTGAAAAAATTATGACAAACCTGTTAGATCCATCTTCCATCACCCCTTCTTAGTTATCTCTTTAACTTTTTGATATAAACATGTAGCGATTATGTAAAACAGCCATTTAGGGAAATCCAAAAATGCATGATATTTATATATGTTTTACAAGTAATTAATCGTAAAGAAAAAAATATAAAGTAAAATGAAAACAACCACTATATCGGAGAAATGGCAGGTATGTATCCTAAAAGATGTACGAGAAAAACTAGGGTTGAAACCCCATCAGAAGCTGTTGGAGATCACAAGAGATAATGAGATAGTTCTAAAACCATTACCCTCAATGCTGGAATTGAAAGGTTCACTAAAGGGACTTAGTGGGAAGAAATCAACTCAAGAGATTGTTGATGAATTGGATGAAGACTGGGAATAGAATGTCTTACCTGGTAGATACCTATGCACTGATAGAATGGTACGATAAAGGCAATAGAGCCTATGATAAATACTTTAAGGAATTAAAGCCAAGAGATTATTATATCACGAGATTGACGCTTCTTGAATTCTACTATCTCCTCTATCATAGGAAGGGGGAAGAAACTGCTGAGACATACCATGGATACCTATTGAGTTATTTTAAACTTGTTGAATTGGATGACTCCCTGATGAAGAAATCCGCTATCTTCAAGTCTGAACAATTAAAGAAGGGCAGAAAGATGTCATATGTAGATTCAGTGAACTACGTAGCAGCAAAATCCATGGGAATTAAAATTCTTACCGGGGATGACGATTTTAAGGGCTTAAGCAATGTGGAATTCGTTAAGTAGTATTCACCCTTTAACCCCCTTCTTACTTACATATCTTTAACCTTGTGATATAAATAAGGG
>Ga0190362_1000047_pt1 | contig 15042 bp, 14 predicted proteins | sample 48721856_MG_FD_163437 | JGI IMG/M metagenome (GOLD analysis project Ga0190362, IMG submission 163437) | Hydrothermal vent microbial mat bacterial communities from Southern Trench, Guaymas Basin, Mexico - 4872-18-5-6_MG | ecosystem: Environmental > Aquatic > Marine > Hydrothermal vents >...
AAATCTATTTGCAAGAGAGAGTAATGCCCCCAATGGACACAAAAATCTGCACCAGAATCTCGAAATAAAGACAGAGACGAAGAGAGATATCCCCAGGATTAATGGAAGCCAGCGAAATCTGGTGAGCAGATCCAAGGGAACCTGACTTATATGCCCAGAAACCTCCAGAGCCATAATTATGAAAAGTAAGAGGGAGATAAATTTTACTCCAGGTTTGGGGTTTATCAGGAGGTCTCCCTTCTTTGAAACCTTTCTTGAGATTCCATTTAAAAAATCCTGTAGGGCTCCGAAGGGACAGAAAAAGGAGCAGAATGTCCTTCCCGAGAAAATTGTCAGTGCCCCAATGAATAATAACAAAGGCTTACGAAGATACTTTGAGGGACACCAGAATACCGGACAGGAATCACACATTATCCACGGAATAGAACAGGGGCAGTAAAAGATGGCGAGGAATAAGGGAAAAAGAAAGAAAAGAGAGATGATCTGAATTCCCGAGCGAAAGATCTTTAGTTTTGTCATTTCATCATCTCCCGAAAATTTTTTGCATCTTTCAGCATAGATAGGTTATTAAAAAATACGTAGTTTTCCTCTTTATCACAGAATTTCTTAAGCTCCCGAAGGTCTTTCTCTGTGTAATCATACCTCAGATTGTATCCCGGCTTCCCGTGAAGCCTGAAGTAATTTATACCTTCAGAGACCGGGGTTTCTTTAAATGGGTCAGTACAGTGAACCAGATCTAGTGAATCACAGAGATCTTTAATCTCCCCCCTCTCCCAATCTCCTCTCGGTTCCCACGCACAGATAAATTCCTTTCTCTTTATCTTATCAAAGAATTCCCTCATATTCTCCTTATTTTCCTGGGTTGGTCTAAAAGATGGAGGAGACTGAAAGATTATAACATTAACATTTAATATCTTAGCAATCTCCCTCGTTCTTTCCCAGGCCTCAAAAACCCCTTTACTCGGCTGGAAAGATCCATATCTTCTATCCTTTAGCTCTTCCTTTAGCCTTCTGTATGTTGGAGATGAAGGATGATGAGTAATAAGCTGGGATGCTTTCAGAGTAAATTCAAAACCCTCTGGGGCCTTTTCTCTCCATCTTCTAACCCTCTCAACCCTTGGAATCTGATAAAAGGCTTCCTGAATCTCGATAACCCCAAAATCCCTGAGGTATCTTTCCTGAGACTCGCACCATCCACAGCATCCGATCTTAATGATCATTTCCGGTTAAATAATACGCAATGAGTAGGGGTGTGCAAAATTACTGCATAGCGAAGACCACAAGAAATAATACGATTGGTAGCAAATAAATCTATCGTACCACAATAGGACGATGGAGAAAGAAGAACTGGATGTTGATTTTTCAGATGATTAACAAGCGAGATTAGGATCCGAGTGATCCAGATGCAAGAAAAGGAAAGACTAACAAAGGATTGTTGAAGGGTTCAAGTTGCATGTTGGAGGTATTGAAGTTCGATCGGTAAAAGTACCAAAGATCACGAACCAAAGAGACACGAATACATCTTCAATTAAATTTGCACACCCACATAAATATATAGTCAAGGAATTATAATTAATATAGAATCCCAATATAATAAATTTACACTAAGATGTTCAAGCCAGTACAAATGAGAAAAATCAGGGTCTTGGTATTGGATCATTATTTGGATAGAGTGATGAAGGTACTTGGCAGACTGAGGTCAGTTCAGATAACAAGAATCATGGAGGAGGACATAGAACCAATTTCAAGGGAAAAAATATCTGACTATTCACATATCCTTAATAGAATCTCCCATTTGATAGATGTCCTGAAGATTCGGGATAAGGAGATAAAAAAGGTTCCTATAGATGAGAAATCATCTGAGGAATATATGAGTGACATAGAAAATATGGTCATTGAGATAGAGAAGGAAGTGATACCAATATCAGAAAAACTGAAAAGGATAGTAGAGGAAAAAAATATGCTGAAGGATGATGAACTTGCACTGAATTGTCTGGATAGAATTGGTGTTGATGTGAAATGGTTGGGAACGTCAGATTTTCTTTATACTACTGCGGGATTTCTGGATTTAGATAAGATAGAAGAACTGGAATCATTGATATGGGAGAAAACCGAGGAAAAATGTCTAATTCTGAAGAAATTATTCCAGGATAGATTCTCAGTAGTTATCGTAACCTTAAAAGAATATCAGAATGATGTCGAAGGAGTTCTGAAGGGACTAAACTTCGATATCTTGGAACCAAGGGAAAAAAATCTAAGGGAGGTAAGAGAGAGACTGAAGTTGATTAAAGAAACCGAAGAAGGACTACAAAGAGACTTGAATAAAATCGGGGATGAGAGATTCAAGGATCTCCTAGTGGCCAGAGAAATAGTTCAGATAGAGAAAAATACTCAAGAGATAATGCTAAACTTTGGAAAGACCGACAGGATTTATGTAATAGAGGGATGGATTCCAACTAAAGATGTAGATGATCTGGTTGAAGAGATCGAAAATGCATCCAAGGGGTATGTTGTGATTCGGATATACAAACCAAAGCCAGATGAGAACGTTCCAGTATTACTCCAGAATCCAAAGATATTCAAGCCATTCGAAAGTATCACGAATATGTTCGGCTTGCCATCATACACCGAGATAGATCCAACACCCATCATGGCAGTAACCTTTCCATTGATCTTTGGTCTGATGTTTGGGGATGTCGGTCATGGCTTTGTGTTAGCATTAGCTGGACTTGGGTTGATCACTCTGAAAAAGGGCAATAAATCCCTCTGGAATTTTGGAATGATTCTATTGTATTGCGGCATACTTGCCATGATATTTGGCTTTTTGTATGCAAGTGTTTTTGGTAATGAGAAGATCTTGTCAAACCTGTACGAAAGCTGGGGTATTGGGCGGACTTATACTATTGCAGGAGGTGAGACATTACGAGCCTTGTGGAGGATTCCCTCACACGATATAGAATATATGATTGGGATTGCTCTCTTTGTTGGTGTACTCCACATGGGTGTGGGTTTGATAGTAAATGCCGTGAATAATGTGCATGAAAAAGGTTTTGGGACCATTGTACACTCCCTGAGCAAGATATGGTTCTTCTGTGGAGAGGTTACTATTATAGCCTCATTATTCAAATTTAAAATTCCTTTCTTTCAGGATATCGCCAGAATGTATCCCTTAATAGGTGCTGCTACCCTAACAGAGACTATTCTTAATCCGATTCTGTTATTTGGAATCTACATCCCAGTTGGATTGATGTTAATGAGTGAATTAACCCATGGACTTCAGCAGTTCAGCATAAAGAAACTATTTGGGTTACTCGCTGAAGGGTTATTCGAGATCTTTGAAACATTTTCCATGCTCCTGAGCAATACCATCTCTTACAGCAGGATAGCTATACTGGCGGTAATTCATGCCATGATGTGTCTGGCGATATATGAAATAGCAGGCATTGAAGCGATATCGGATATATTCATCTTAAGTATCCTAATTATAGCAGGGGGCAATATCCTTGTTCTGGTATTGGAAGGTTTGATCGTTTTTATCCACACAATAAGGCTGCACTTCTATGAGTGGTTCACCAAATTTTATAGCTCTGGGGGAATTGAATACACGCCATTCAGAATAGAGAGGAGATATACCCAACTAAGTGATCAGGGGAAATGAAACCAATGACTGTAAGAAATGAGATGGTAAGGAAAGGACTTACGCTTGGGGCAGAGTTTGCCTTATCTGTCATTGCTCTAATCTTCTTGGGCTACTTTCTCGGGGCTAAAATAAGCGAATCAATGGCCATGGTCGGTATGATCCTGGGTGCATTTCTTGGATTGGCGCTTGGAACGTATCTATTGATTAAGGCTGTTGAGTAAATCTGAATACCTACCCCTTCAGAATTTCCTCAATAATCTTTGCATATGCGGGTCTTGTTATAAATACTCCAATCAAGACACCCGCCATGGTAGTAAATGCAAAGCCCCTTAACATTCCGGCGACAAAGGTCATCAAGGGTAACATTACTGCGATGGTGGTTGCGGCAGCGGTGAATATTATAAAGAATGCTCTCCTTATCCTTTCGATTAGACTTATTACCCTCCTTTTCTTTATCCCTCTTTCGATTGTTTCGTCTGTAATAACGATCTGATCATCTACTCCGGTGCCAACTGCGGCAATTATCCCCGCTATAGCTGGAAGATCAATCTCCCAATTTATTAGAGAAGCCAACCCCAGAATGATTATGATCTCACTAAGGCCGGTAATAATTACGGGAATTACAATAAATAATTTTCTGTATCTTAAAAATATAACTATGGAAACGGTTATGATTGCAATTATTCCTGTAATGAAGCAATATCTTAAAAACTGTGCACCGAGGGAGGGTGGCACGGTAGACTTTGATTCAATGGATGCCTTTTCTGGAAGATTTCCGGATGTCAGCCAGATCTGATTCTGCTTTATCTCAGCATCTGCCTCCTCTTTTGTTGCCGCACTACCGGTTATCCGAGCATTATAAACACATTCACCCCGTGTGTCGAAATTCAATCTTGGGGTAGTCTTTAACCCAGTCACTTCCTTAATCCAGGAATCTGGACTCTTATTCCCTATCTCCATCCTTTGTGTGTCAATTCCCAGATCTTCTATCATATTCCTTATCTTATCTGGAATCTTGATTTCATTCTCGGCAATTATGGTCTTTGTAAACCCCTTATCTTTATAATTCCTGAATTCTGAAAGGGTCTTATTAATGTCATTTTCATCCAGAACTATTATTGGAATTCTCGATCTATTCTCAATTACCTCCAATGCGGTATCACCAAAGTATATATCCTCTCTCTGTTGTCCGGGGACGAAGGTAGTATTCCCAAGAATGCCATGTAACCCACCACTCATCAGAATTGTTGTATTCTCTGGTCTATCAATAAAGAGATCGACCGGCCTGTTCCTTGGATTATCCTCACCGAAGAATTTTCCCTGAGCAACCCTTCCAAATCTACACGCAGCATCTGGATTAAGTTTAACATTTACATACCATCCAAAGCCATTCCCAACTGGATATGCCCCCGAACCCTCGGTACTCAGATCGACACTTATTTCATCCCCTTTTACTGCCAATTCTCCGTCGATTCTCTGCTCAAACCTTGCCTGCTTCTTTAATATACCCTCAATAACTTTTATCTCCTCTGGTGATGCCTTGGCAATCTTTATCAGGATGAATTGATCACCGTACGGATATATGGGTATGTCCTTCAACCCCATGGCGTTGAGTCTATTCTCCAGTATACCCTTCTCTATTGCCATGACATCCGATGTTACTGGATTCTCTAATTTCAACCACATCTGGATACCGCCCGCAAAATCGATACCATAGTCCAGGCCATTCCCAAAGCCTACCCCCTTATCTTTATTGATTGCGGTGATATTGCTAATTAGAATTAGAGAAATTGAAACACAGATGATGAGTATCCATATCCTTATACTCCTTGAGAGTCTATTAATGGTGTCCATATCTTCTACTTCTAAACTTTGTCCTTCTTTTTCTTTTAAGTATGGGAAATTTACCGCCCTTTTCCTCTACATACCACTTTAATATCCCCGCATTCATAAACCATGTGGTAGCAAGATCCGCAAGTAAGCCCAGTAGTAGAACGGAAGCGATACTCCTAAGGGTGGAGATCTGTGTTAATATACTGGAAATAATAAGGATAACTAACATTACTACCAGTGTGGTTCCAGTCATCGTTAAACCGGTCTTCATGGCACTATCTATCCTTTCATTCACCCCACCAGTTTTTCTCTTTAAAATTCTCGTGGTTAGTAGAATGTCAGAATCTACGGAATAACCAACTAGCATTAATATTGCCACTAAGGATGCTGGTTCTAAAAGGATTCCAAAGATGCTCATACAACCCATAGCAATTATTGCATCACATGTTGCGGCTAATATTACGGCAATGGAGGGTATAAAATCCCTAAATGCAAAGAAGATTACCGACGCCATTAGTATATACGCAATAATTGCCGCTTTTATCCCTTCACTCCTAAATTTTTCTCCCAGTGTGGGTTCAACTTTACCTATGTTGATGTTCTTCTTCTGCAATTCTACCACTACCTCTTTGTTCAGATAAAAACTCAAGGCGCTTTCCAATTCCTCTTTATCCAGATCTATTGCAGAAATTTTAAGGATATTGGAATCCCTGTCAAATTCTATATCAACCCTCTCTTTAAGTCTGGTACCCAATTTATCCTTCAGATCTGCTGGTGGTTTTTCGGTTAATTCTACTAATGCTGTGTCGGATTCTCTAAGTTCTCCTATGTATTTAGCGATTATCCCCTCTACATTTTCTGTCTCCACAATCGTAGTAGTGACGATAGTAATCCTATTCATATGGGTCTCGAAATCCTTTCCCATATAAATCTTCAAATCCTCCAAGCCCAGATTCATTAGATCACTTTCTAATTTGCTTAATGTCAATTGGTCGATGTCCTTTTCAGTCAAGATCTCTATCAGGGTACCGCCCTGAAAATCAATTCCCAGAGGGATTCCCCGAGTAAAAATCAGAAGGATCATTATAATCGAGAGAATAATGGGTACAAAGATTAGGGTCTTATAATTTACCTTCTCGGTAAGTCTGGTGTAGAGATTGTCGAACATGTTTAGTATTTTATACTGATTATTAAAAAATAAGGGAAATAAGGCAATGACACACCCTAAACCCCCTCTATTTTTACCACACTTTTACCTACAATACCATAATTATACACAATATGGATGGTGAAAAAATGTTCCAAAAGGTTGTTATTGGGGGCACATATGATATGATACATAAAGGGCACGAAAAGGTTCTTGAGACAGGATTTCAGATTTCTGAAAGGGTAATAATCGGCTTAACCTCGGATGAATTTGCAAGAAGATTCAGGGTGGAAGAGGTTTTACCATTTGAAGAGAGAAGGAAGAATTTAGAGAAATTCATAGAGAAATTTGGGAAGGAATACAGAATAATTAAGATAGATGATGCGTATGGAATCGCCACAATAGATCCGGAGATCGATTGCATCGTGGCAAGTGAAGAAACCCTACTTAGAGCGAGTGAAATAAATGCCATCCGTTTCAAAAAGGGTCTTCCAAAATTAACCATTGTTGTCGTTCCCATCGTGCTTGCAGAGGATGGGAAGCCCATATCAAGTGATAGGATAAATGCTGGAATAATTGACAAGGAGGGAAAGGTATTAAAATAGAACGAAGAAAATGTTCATCGTAATTGAAGGAATAGATGGCTGTGGAAAGAGTACTCAGGCAAGATTGCTTTTTGAATGGTTAATGGAGAATGGTCATGATGTCCTGCTGACGGCAGAACCTACCAGGAATAGAATTGGAATTTTTATCAGAGAGATCCTCTCTGGCAGTGAAAAGGCGGATCCAAAGACATTGGCATTGTTATTCACTGCAGACAGATATGAGCACTTGGAGAATGAGGTAGGTCCAGCACTCTCTGATGGAAAAATTGTGATCTCTGAACGTTATTTTCACTCAACGATAGCATATCAATCAGCACAGGGGGTTAGCAGAGAATGGTTAAATGATCTGAACTACTTCGTTCTAAAACCTGGGTTAACTATTCTATTGGATGTGAAGCCAGAAATAGCAATTAAGAGAATAAAGAGAACAGAAACTAACGAGATATTTGAGAACAGGGATTTCTTGGAAAAAGTCCATAAGGAGTATCTGAGATTTGATGATGTAAAGAGAGTGGATGCAAATCCCAGACCCGAGATAGTCTTTGATGAAATTAAGGAGATCGTTTCTGAGTTGATTTAATCATATTCCCCTCAATCATCACATCAAATCCAAACTTATTGACAATGTCAACATTAGTTTTTGCGTGCTGGGTTATCTCACTCACTAAGACAGAGCCACCAGCCAATGCTAAATAAGGAACGATCTGATCTGCCATGTATTTATCCAATGAGGCTTTAGAATCAATTTCTTCAATCAGATTCTGAGCGGCCTCTCCCCCAACGGTCTCTGAACTTTTACCCTTCTCTCCCAACGAATCTGCCCCAAGTACAGAGTTCTCCGTTTCTATCCAGAGAGTGATTCCAGAGCCATAGGATAATGCTTTACTATATTCTTGTTTAATTTCGATATCTTGAGAAAAACCCAGCTTTGATAATTTATTAAAAATCAAGGATCTTGCAGACTTTGCCTGTCTTCTCGCCACCCCCGCCTTTTCCAGATCCGAATGAGCATGTGATATACCTCTTGCGGAGAGGATCTTTCCCCGCTCTGTTAGATTTATCGGTTTTAATTTTTTAACAGGAAAAATTTCCACATTCACTCTGCCACCACCAGCCGGATAATAGCCCCTCCGCATCAGATGAATTTCTGCTTTATATCCAAATCTTCGCAATATGGGCAGGGTAACAAATCTCAGATAGTCAATGGGTGGGCTCCACCTAACATCCGTACCACCTCTAATTTGAATCCTAACCTTATCGGGGGCAAAGATCGCGGGAATCATCAATGCCTGCAGTACTAATGTTATGGAACCTGCAGTTCCAATGTCTATGTCTAACTTTCCAGATTTTATTTCTTGTGGAATAAATTCGATCTCCATAGAATTTACGACGGCATTTTTTAATTCCGCATCGCATAATTCTGCAAGGGAGTTTATAGCATTCAAGTGCTGTGGTCTCAATCCCGGATTGCTTCTCTTGGCTCTTATGTTAAAAATCCTCACCGGTTTCTGGGTTACCGCACTTAAGGCTATTGAGGTTCTAAGAACCTGACCACCACCTTCACCCTTTGAACCATCGATTGAGATCATCGTACTTATTCTTTTCTTTATTCTGATCTACTTATATTAAAAATTCCAATAACTAAACTATAAAATACTATAAAATTACTATAAGATGCGAAAAAAACTAACTATCGAGTTGGACGAGAATACCCTGAAGAGGATAGATTTAATGATAGATGGAAGGAAGATAAGAAATCGCTCTCAGGTTATAGAAAATTTAATTTCAAGGGTAATAAACAGGGAGAATGTCAAAAAGGCATTTATCCTCGCAGGAGGAAAGGGAACGAGGATGAGACCATTTACCTATGAAATTCCAAAATCTCTGATACCAGTTCAGGGAAAGCCACTCCTTCAACATATTCTCGATCTTCTGAGGAAGTATGAGATAAGAGATATTATCCTTTCTACGGGATACATGGGTGATAAGATTAGGGAATATTTTGGAAACGGTTCTAAATTCGGGGTCAATATTACCTATGTTGAAGAGAAAAAAGAAATGGGAACCGCTGGTTCATTAAATCTGGCAAGAGACCTCTTGGAGGATACATTCCTTATGTTCAATGGAGATATATTGGCGAATATAGACCTTCACGACTTTATAGATTCTCACGCCAAGAATAATGGAATCGCCACCATTGCCTTGAAGCCCGTGAGGGATCCCTCTCGCTTTGGGGTAGCAGAATTGAGGGGGAATAAAATTCTGAGATTTATAGAAAAACCCAAAACAACTGTTAGATCAAAATTGATAAGTGCCGGTGTCTATATATTGGAACCAGAAGTAATTGACTATATCCCTAAGAGAAAGGCAATGATGGAAACAGATGTGTTTCCAAAATTGGCTGAGGAAGGAAAACTCTATGGCTATCCTTTCGATGGACAATGGTTTGATACGGGGACCCATGAAGCCTATGAAAAGGCGATTAAGGGCTGGAGGGGTATTGAATAATCCCGTTTATTTTATTCACCAAATCTCATTTCGGTATGTCCAAAATGGATTACTAAGTCAAGATTGAGCATCTCTGCATCCTTCTCCTTTGTGTCGCAGGCACCATAGGTTGGGTTAATAAAAATTACCGTCTTGGCATCTGTTTTTTCCTCTATCTCTTTCGCAATATCAATAGCATACATTTTTAAACCTTCTGGAAACTGAAGACCAACGAATTTTGCCTTAGACTTTTTTATCTCCTTCAGAATTCGATCGATTTCGAGATTGTAGTCTATGTTATGCATTCTCCCCTTTTCATCTCCCCCTCTTAATCTCCATTATCTCCTTCAGGACCTTCAGTTCTTCTTCGCTCAATTCCTCCCTGTTGATCTGAGCCATATCCTCCGAGGAGATGAAGGGATAAACTATGTCTCCCTCATTTAGCTGCCTGCCGATGGTCACATTTTCTATTGCTATCGCAACCGCCTCTCCAGATTCTGCCAACTTTACCGTTTCTTTTTCCTTCTGCATTTCTTTTATTCTGCCGACAACCTTACCGTCTCTTCTCATTAGTCTGCATCCGCTGTGTACAGTTCCAGCAAGGATCTCCACGCCGACGATGGCTGGCTTACTCTGCCTGAAGACACACTTAGGCAGTAGTTTTATCTTTGCCGGCGTCACCACTTTTTCTGCTTTTTTCAGGCGATCCATTTCCCTTTCCTTTTCTACCCATTCCTCGTAATCTTCAATTAATTTGTAGATCACATTATTTTCAAAAATTTTCACACCCCTGTCTCTGGCAAGGGTTCTTGCATCATTCAAAACCTCGGAATTAAATGCAATAATTATCCCCAGAAATCTGTTCTCCATCCCCACAGAGTATGCTTCAATCACATCCAGGTTTGATACCTTACCTATGGTACCCTTTCTTATAGGGATATTATTCTCTGAAAGGATTTTAACTAAGGCTTCCAATGAGCCAATTGTATCGGCTTTTATAATAACCCCCAATTTATCTGTGTGAATTTCAACATCTTCGATCTCCCTCTTAATATCCTCTACCAATTCTGAGCCACCAACATATACTGGAGAGCCCGCCAATGCTCCTTCTAAATTTGGGGCAACGATCTTTACACCAGAGGCTGCATATACTGCATCTACATTCTGAAACCTTTCCCTCGGATCGCGCATCTCATCCAATGCCATTGGCTTCAGTAATGCCTTGACCTTCGTTACAATTGGTTCCTTGCCGCCAACAACAATCGGATCATTCCTTCTGATAACGCCCTCATAGATTATGACATCAACAGTCGTTCCCAAACCGCGTTCTTCTTTTACTTCGAGAATGGTTCCCTTAGCTGGAGAATCTATCTCCACGGAAAGTTGCTCTCCAAGATATTGTTGTGCCAAGCCGATCAGGATCATCAATAACTCGGGGATTCCCTCACCATTCTTAGCTGAAATGGGAACTATAGCTATCTGTTTAGCAAAATTTCTTACATTAGTAAAGAGATGTGCTTCAAAATTATGCTCAGATAATTGACCCACTAATCTATAGAATTTCTTATAGAATTCATCCCTCGTTCTTTCCAACTGCTCATCAATTTTAACATTAGTTCTCCATCCGGGTATTAGGTCGATCTTGTTTGCCGCGACCACAAATGGCGTTTTATAATGCTTTAATATCTGTATGGTTTCAATACCTTGAGGCATCAATCCCTCATTTATATCAACTACCAGAATTGCGAGATCTGCAACGCTCCCACCTCTCTTCCTCAGATTTGTGAATGCCTCATGTCCGGGTGTATCGATGAAAAGCAGACCTCGAATACTTATCTTAGCACTCAATGAATCTAAGAGGTGGCCACAGATCTTTTTTATAACAGAGAATGGAACATCCGTGGCGCCAATATGCTGAGTTATCCCCCCAGCTTCTCTCGAAGCTACGACCGTACCACGGATCCAATCCAACAGGGTTGTCTTTCCGTGATCCACATGACCCAATACCGAGATAATTGGTTCTCTAGTCTGTTTCTTCACTTCTGGCATGTATAGAAATTGGATTACAGACTTAAGAAATTCCTCTCACATTCTTGAAATGTAATTTAGCCACCTTGGGGAGGATTTCCGCGGGAATTTTCTCAGGTTTTGCCTTTCTCAGATTAATACCAAATTTCTCATTCAATCCATCAACCTCTTTTTCGAAGATAAACTTTGCTAACACACTCGCTGCAGCCACGGGAATCTCTGTCTCAGCCTTAGTTTTCTGAATTATCTCAACATTCTCTCTCTTCAAATCACCCAAACGAAACTCTATCTTTTTAACATCAAATTTGTCAATAATTACTTTAGCATTTTCAAATTCTAATTCAGAGAGTAGATCCTTTATGGCTCTGGAATGAGCCCATGCCAGCATATCATTCAGGGTCTTCCCTTCCTTCTTAAATTCTTCGTATTTTTTATTGTATATCTCTGGCATTAGTATCAGTGGTCTTCTTATAAATTTTAATCGTGTTAATTCCTTTCCCATCTCTAAGAGAGATCTCTTATCAATCTTCTTACTATCTCTGATGCCCATCTCTCTAAACCCTTTCATATCATCTGGGGTAAGTGCAACACATTCAACCACTAAGGGACCGTACCATTCCCCCTTTCCAGCCTCATCTGTTCCCAGAACATAGTCATATCCCCTCTCAACCTCTATGATTTTTCTGATTATACTCCTGGAGGAATCGGTATCATTATGGACAACCATGCCCGTCTTGTAGGCAATTATCCCAACATCCCTTTCCTTGTCATCAATCCTAAATATCTCATACCTGCTCTTGACCTTTATTTCCCTCAATCCATTTCTCTTTACATAATTCATCAATCTTTGTAGCTCTTCTGAACTCAGGAATATGGATTTCATTGCGATTTAATTATGCGGGATCAGTATCTTAATCAGTATCTTACCGTCTCAATAACCCTCTCAAGAACCAGGTCAGCATCTTCTTGAGATTTTACATCGCCTATTAGAATCCTTCCGGATTTGAAGACCATTGCCGATCCTTTTACTTGAGATGAGAAAAAATTTAGGAATACTGCTGGAAATTTTTCTGGTTCATATGTTGCGTTTTGTTTCATAGAAATTTTCTCAAGATCAATCTCGAGGTCTGGAAGGTAATCATGGAGATCTGCAGTTGCGAGTAAATTCTCTATCTCTATTTTTGTATGGGGTCCTAGAATGATTCTGATTCCAATCTCCCTCAATTTTCTGATTAATGCCCAGAAGGATGATGCGATCTCATCCTGATTTTTTGCACCATTGAGGAAGACCTTTCCAGAGGAGAAGATCATCATCTTTGTCTGAAGCTCGGGGTGTGTGTAGATATAACTAGAAAGATTCTTCGCCGCTTCCAGACCCGCTTCTTCTGCCATCCGATCATCGATCTCCAGTTCCTGCTTAAAGTCTATAAGGCAGAAGATATTCTCTATCCTGGTTTTGACTTTCATATGTTAACAAATTCTATTACAAATTTAAATCCTTTACTTCTCGATGTATTGTAAAATCAATCTCTATAAATTTAATTTTCTTTCTTTTTAAAGAAAGAAAAGGGTTACTTGATTCAAAGGAGATCTCTGAGATAAATTTTATGCTTTCCGAGCTTCCCACCATAGTTCCCGGAAGAGATTTTGAGGATTCCTTCAATATCTGTGGCATTCTCGATTGCAGCCCTCATTGCTTCCTTTACCACATCCAGAGAAATGCCATTGATCACTATCTCAGGTATTGAAGCCACCCCATCTGGAACCCTGGAATCCTTTATCTTTCCCCTGAGGGTTGGACAGTAGGGGTGATTGGTGGTAGGTCCTATCTCTGGATAATTTGTTTCTACTTTTGAACCAGCGGAGCAAATATCAAAGGAGGTTATTGCTCCATCTACTTTACTTATTGCATCCACTGCCCTGTCGCCAACCTTCAATGCCACATCCTCTGAAGAGCAGAAGAACCATATATTGCCGCCCATCACACCTTTCCTGTAGCCGAGATATCTTTCAATCAGGAATTCACCCATCATTAAAGGGATGTTAATCATTTCCCTTCCATATCTCTTTTCAGTAGATTCATAACCATCACCACAGTGTCCTACCTTATTCATAGTATCGATCCTATCCTCCGATTCCAGATAGTTGAAAATGGAGGTAGTGGGAACAACTAAAATCCCCTGTCTTATCCTCTTTCCAAGTTCGTATTCTAATTTTTCCCTCGCATTTTTTCCATAGTTTACCCATATCTGAACTATTGCCCCCATCCTTCTATCTGGCGTTTCATCTTCGGTAAGAAATTTTTCTATGCCCCCTTCTGATTCCCCGAAAACGGTGCATGGTAAAGAGGTTGATGAATACGCCGCTTTTTTCAGTCTCTTCTCATCCTTGGCTGTTATCAGAATTCTGGAAAACAAGCCATCAAATGCTTCACAGTATGTATCCTCTACGGGTATTTCATCGATTTTAAGATTCATTCTTTTGGTCATTTTTCTCATCATTTCCTACCATAAGCCTTTCTCATCAGCAGAAGTATCAAGGCCCCGATAATCAAGATCACAGGAATCAACCATAACCATCCAATCCCTCTTGGACATGGCTTACAGGGACCACCACAGTCAATCCCTTCTTCGCCCTGATTCTGTATTCCATCGAAGCAGGTTTCCCTTAACTGTAGAGTAGTGGTCGTTACCATGGCTGTAGTAGAAGTAATCGTTACTGTAGTGCTGGTACTGGTAGTCAGAACGGTTGTCGTGGTTGTGATACTGGTGATTGTAGTACTACTGCTCGTAGTAGTCGTAGTAGTCTCTGGTAGGCAGACGGGGATATCTACTGTCTTTTTCTCACTATAATATCCACTCTTGTCAACCTTAACTCTGTACTCGCCCTCCTCTGTAGGAACAAACCATGCAGTTCCATTCTCATTCGTCCTCAGATGTTTAATCTTCTCACCATCAAAGAATACATCAACATCGGCACCTTTCAATGGTTTCTCCTCCCTGCCTAGAACCACCTTCACAAAAGCAGTTTCATTCACACAACTCACATTCAGCAGGAGAGTCATATGATGTCTCCTCCTGACCCTCAACTCCTTGACAGAGAATGCAGAAAGTCTCTCTGGAGCGAGGATAAAGTAATCTCCAGTGGTGTTCTGTTTTACACTCAAAGCTTTCCAATCACCTAAGCATTCTCGAGCTGTGAAATTCCAATCCTCACACCCGTAAATCCTGAGCGACTTCTCCTTTCCATAATCAAGATCAGAATAAGCAATAACTATGGTGGCATTACTCATCTCGTAAGGA
>Ga0190362_1000049_pt1 | contig 15034 bp, 19 predicted proteins | sample 48721856_MG_FD_163437 | JGI IMG/M metagenome (GOLD analysis project Ga0190362, IMG submission 163437) | Hydrothermal vent microbial mat bacterial communities from Southern Trench, Guaymas Basin, Mexico - 4872-18-5-6_MG | ecosystem: Environmental > Aquatic > Marine > Hydrothermal vents >...
GTATATCTCCTTCTCACCGCGTTTATTGAATGCATGATGCCCCATCATCTCGAACATCGTTAGATGCCGTCCACTCTTACCTATCGAGTGCAGGTCCTCAAGCCTGATACACGGCTGTGAGATAACGAGTGGATTTGCTGGTGGTGGAACGCTGCCGGAGGTGATTAACGGCTGGAAGTTGGCAATGGAAGCGATATTGAGGTAAATATCATCTCGCCAGCGTGCTACTACCGGGTACCTCTTCAGTCGTGTATGGTTCCTCAATTCGAAGAACGATAAGAAAGATTCCCGTATCTCTTCTGGACTATGCTCCTTAAATAGAGGTGCACCAATGAACGAGTAGATTTCACATGGTGCATCACCACATGTATCCCTATCTCTGTCCCGTGTCCAGAACCCGGAACCACACTTCTTGCATTCCTTCCTTACAAATCCGTTCTCTTTAAAGTATTTAATATTATACTCATCTTCATGTTCATGTTCACGAGCTACATCTACCCCCTGATCATGATTGTTCATCCTCTGAAAAACACCTCACACCTTTCCTCTTTATCTTTATCTTCTATACTATAATACTTTCTATCGTTCTCCTTTATTATTTATTTTATTAGCTCTCCTTATCCCCCCTTTATCTGACTACCTGGCAGTTATTGCATCACAAAAAGCTTATAAATGCGCTTCAATGCGTTAACCACCCTCATATTCTGCTCCTCTGTACCTACTGTAATCCTGATGAGAGAGTCGCCAGCACCGCGGAAGGAGGAGCAATCCCTGACCACCACCCCTTCACGGAGCAGAGCATCATAAACAGCATGTGATTTCGCAGGAGAGACATCAACGAGTACGAAATTCGCATCCGAGGGGAAAACAGTGAAGAATGGCTGCAGGTGCTCAATCAAGAACTCCCTGCCTTCCCGTATCAGTTTGACTGTGTTGTGCAGGTGCTCTTTATCACGCAGTGCTGCAATCGCGGCTGCAATTGCGATGCTATTGACTGAGAAGGGCATTGCGACACGTTTATAGATACCGGTGAGCCACTTTGGAACCACAGCATAGCCAACTCTGAGACCCGCGAGTGCAAAAGCCTTTGAGAAAGTCCGTAATACCACTATGTTCATATTCTCATCCCCACGCACATGTTTCACCATCGAGAATGAAGAAGGTGCAAATTCCGCATACGCCTCATCTATAATGACCATTGTTTCAGGAACTGCTGCTGCAATTGCATGCACATCCTCTTCCTTAATACTGTTACCGGTTGGATTGTTCGGGGAAGCGAGGAATATCATCCTTGTTCTATCGTTACATGCTGATATTAGCTCATCCAGCGATATACTGAAGTCCTTCTCTCTTTTTACGTATCTTGGCGTACCTCCCGCTATCTTTATAAGCGATTCATAGAGCGAGAAAGTAGGAATTGGTATTACCCCCTCATCACCTTCTCCCATGAATATCCTCACCAATGTATCAAGAACACCATCTATACCAGCACCTATGACTATTCTATCCTCTTCCACTTCAAGATATGCTGCAATTGCACTCTTAAGTTCCGCTTCGTCACCCTCCCAGGGATACAGGCTAAGGTCCAACTCACCGCTCTCTATCTTCTCTATTATCTCCGTTATTACCTGCCCACTGGTACCCAGAGGATTCTCATTCGAGCTCAGCTTTATCGCCCCTTTTATCAATTTCCCGGGTTTATATTCCTCCAGATCCTTCAATGTGGGACGAATCCTCATCCTTTCTCCTCGTACCATAACTATAAAATAAAAAATAGAATCACTGATTAAAGCTAATAAAGCAAAGAGAGATAAATGACGGGGGAGAAGAAAAAGACATGTCATGTGGTATATGTGGTAAGCGAGAAGCAACGACAAGGTGCAGTATCTGCGGTATTCCTCTCTGTGAGAGCTGTGCGATAGAGATAAAAATAGAAGATACGCATCCAGCACATCGAATAAAGGGTATTACAACACCCGGAATTACCGGTGAAGCGGTGAAGAAGAAGATTGTATGCCCAAAATGCGTTGTCGATGTGGATATATTTTGAGACCATGAACGCCAAACACCGACCTTTTGTATTTATAAATATGGCAATGAGTGTGGATGGTAAAGTGTCATCGGTGAGACGAGAACAGCTCAGGATAAGCGGTGTGGAAGACTTTGATAGGGTTGATTCACTGAGAGCAGGTAGCGATGCAATCATGGTCGGTATAGGCACAGTCCTGTCTGATAATCCTTCACTAACCGTGAAGTCAGAAAAGAGGAGAAACGAACGCAAGAAAATGGGCAAACCCGAAAATCCTATCCGTGTGATCGTGGATAGCAAAGCGAGAACACCGATAGACGCTGAAGTTCTGAACAAAGGTGCAGGCATGCGAATAATTGCAGTCTCAGAACGTGCGATTGTAGAAGATGTGGGGCGATTGGGAGATAAAGCGGAGACGGAGGTCGTGGTCTGTGGCAGGGAAGAAGTGGACCTGAAAGAGCTATTATATCTTTTATGGCTGCGTGGTGTGAACAGATTGATGGTGGAAGGTGGTGGAACGCTCAACTGGTCTCTGCTCTCTCAAAGGCTGGTTGATGAGATTTATATCTATGTAGGCAATGTGGTAATAGGGGGCGAGAGCGCACCAACGCCGGTGGGTGGTGTGGGGTTTGTAAGAGATGAGGAACTGCTAAGGCTGGAGCTTATAAGTGCTGATAAAATGGATGAAGGTGTATTATTAAAATGGCGTGTTCTTAATCATAACCATAAGGAAGACATAATTGTATGAAACTACCAGCCGGGATAAAGGATAATATAAAGGATTTTGCATACATAACGCGGCGAAAACTGAGGGACAACGATGGAGAAGTGAAAGGCGAGGTATTCCTATGGCGCAAGAAGGATGAGAAGGTTTTCAACTACTGGTTGAAGTGCCCTTATTGTGAAACAGAGGAGGAATCAACTGTAACGCTCAGGAGGAGACCTTATAGATTGAAATGTAGCAACTGCGGTAAGAGTATCCTGATAGAGAAGCTTGGACCAAAGTGAAGTGCTGAATATGGATTCAGGAGAACGTTTTCACCAATTTTAGCATCCTCTTCACTGTATATCTCTTTCTCTCCTCCTCACGCTCCTGATAGGTTCTTATCGCCCTGAGCAGGTCTATTCTTCTGAACTCTGGCCAGAAAGGTGCGCAGAAATAAGCTGCGCATTCGTTGCCCAATGCCTGCCATGGCACAAAATTGCTCAACCTCATCTCGCCCCCTGTCCTTATAATCAGGTCCACTGCTGTCTTCACACCCTCCTCTGTACCTGTACATGGACTCCCATCCCTCAACTCGCTCTCACTTATATACAAATGCTGTGATATTGTATCCTCATTTATTTCTGATGCGGATAGCAGTCCCTTCTTCACCATGCTCGCTATTATTCGTACTGAATCCAGTATCTCCATCCTGCCACTATAAGCCACTGCTATAAATAACCTGAAATTCCTGTATCGCTCGGTTGCGTGCTCTGCTTTCTTTATCGCTTCTCTCACACTCGCCGGCAGTAAGCTGATATTTCCTATTGCTCTCACCCTTACACCGCGACGGTGTACCCTATCATCCTTACTTATCTTCTCAAACTCGGCACGCATGAGTTCAAATAGCTGCTCCTTCTCCTCTTCCGTACGGCAGAAGTTCTCGATTGAGAAAGCGTATATCGTGAGTTGCTTTATGCCGAGATCAAAACACCACTCAATCATTCGCTCTGTCACCTCAGCGCCATAAAGGTAACCCTCCTCTGCAGAAACTCCTATCTTCCTCGCAAATCGCCTGTTACCATCCATGATTATAGCCACGTGTTCAGGCAAGCTTCGTTCCAGTATCTCCTCCTCCAGCATCCTCTCATATTCGCCATACGCCCTGTCACGGAGCCAATTGCATAGCCTCGCAACTTCTCGCTTCATCTCTATCCCTCTCTACCTTTACTTTTACCTCTACCTTTACCAAAGTCCAGCACTTTTGTCTTCATCTGAGAGAGCTCTACCAGTGTTGCACATCCGACAACGGGACTTATACCTCTCTTCTTCTGATATTGCGTCTGTGACTGCCAGGTTCCTGAATTTATCAGTAGCACATCACGATATCTTGCAATTCCAACTGTATGTGTATGTCCGCAATGGAGTATATCGGGTATGGGGTTTATCACACCATAATCATGCCCATCCGGGATAATGGACACACTGTTACCATATATCGGCGCTATATGCCTCCTCCTTAGCATCTCTACCATCATATCTTCAGGTTTTGAATAATTCAGGCGCGATACAGAGTTAACGAAGTCGTCAAAAGATTGACCGTGATATATCAATACAATTCTGCTACCAATCTTTATGTATGCGGGATTGCTCACGAAGCAGGTATCAGAGGAGAAGAAGCGCTGGAAATCCTCATACAATGGTGGCTGAGGCTCTGCACTCCTTACTGCATCGTGGTTACCCGGTGCAAGCACCACGTGTATACCACCGGGTATGCGCCGAAGACAGCGCGCTGCCGTCTTATACTGCTCCTCTATATCTGCAATTGCCAGATCATTCTCCTGTCCCGGGTATACACCTATCCCGTCCACGATATCACCTGCAACAATCAGATAACCGATGTCTATACCTCTGCTCCTGGCTTCTTCTCTCAGCCAGTCCACAAAGCTATCCCATGCATCTTCCCGGAAAGTATGGCTACCTACATGCATATCGGATATAAACAGCGCATACTCAGGTTCTTCATCTTCGCATGAGGATGCAAGCGGCAAAGAAGACTGCGCTGACGCTGATTTATGGAGCGGGACATCGGGATACACCAGCCTATGGGCAAACAGATAACCGCTCCTGGTTAGAGTACCGGTCACACCTATCACCTCATCAGGAATCACCTCATTATGTGGGGGTATGACCACCGGGATATGCCCTGAAGGGTCTTCTAAATCAACCAGGAGATTGCCCCTCGCTGTTTTGTTCACCGAGGAGACCATGCCCACCACGGAAACATCTTCGTCCGTTCTTGTATTTCTAACAAATCTTATCTGGGAACTATTCATCCTCCTCTTTATTATACCCCCTATCTCCTCGTATCTGCTGATGAAATGCTGTAAGAAATCACCCTGCTGCACACTGTTACCACTATTGGAGAACGATTTAACAATTCCGGGTGGTGCTCGCCTCTGCTTCGGTGCTCGATGCCGTTGCTGTTGCTGTTGCTTGATGAGTTCTGCTATCTTCTCTCCGGAGATGACAAATATGGATGAGGAATCAAGCGATTTAGCCACCCATTCCGCTATCTCGTTGATCCCAACTCCTTGCTCCAATTGATATTGCCTTAATAAATCAATGACATCAGGCTGTATCTGATATCCCAGCTCGGCAAATCGCTTCACTATCTCTAACTCAACCTCAACCCCTACCTCGATCTCTCTGCCCCCGCGCTTTGGACCATCCATCGCTTTTGATAGAATCTCGGATCAGATCCATTCCTTCAACTTCGCTTCGAGATATGGTTTTGGTAAAGCACCCTGGATAACATCCACCGGCTCGCCGTTCTTAAATATGAACATTGTGGGTATAGCCATGATAGCGAACTCAGCGGCAATCCGTGGATTCTCATCCACATTCAGCTTCCCAAAAACAACCTTACCCGCATATTCACGCGCCAGCTCATCTATTATCGGTGACACCATTCTGCATGGCGCGCACCATGGAGCCCAGCAATCTACCACGACCAGTGGATATTTCCTCACAGTTGGTATAAAACTACTATCATCCAGGGTCAGGGGGTGGTCAATTAACTCCTTTGACCCCTCACCTTTCTTATTTCCTCTCATTGCACTCATTCTCGCTTCCATTTCACGCATCTTCTTCGCTTTTATCTGCTCTATCTCGAAATCTTTATTGCCACTACCCTCTTCTTTCATCCTGATACCCTCCTTTGTCTTTATGAAACAGCATAAGAAATAGCTTTTGTCTATTATAAGTTTTGTCGTTATATGTTATTGTACCGTATTGTGGTTACCTCTTGCGGTCATTGCTCACATCAAATTAAATGTTGCTACCGCAGGGACCGTACAATACGGCTCTCTGTTGCCCCCCGTTTGCCCATAGTAATCATCTTATCTTACTACTCTTCGAAGAGGGCAATTCTATATTCTTCATTATTATAAATAAATATCACTCCGCTATCATTCTCTTCAAATTCCGTACCAGGTCCGCTCTCACCTTCGCTCTCCGATCTCCTCCACAGACCATGCCCCGGACACCTATTATATCGGGTGCTATCTTCTTTATCCTGGGTACATCCTCGAACTTAAGCGAGCCTGCGAGTGCTGTTTCCAGTCCAAGCGCCTTTGATTCTCCAATGAAGCGCCTGAGTTCCTCTTCACTCATGAATTCCAGTGTTGAACGCCCGTCTTTTATACCTGTATCGAGCATTGCCACATCTATATCCACCGCCTCTGCAATCTCAGAGATCTCAAAAGGTGAGATCGAATTTATTCGCTTATAGTCAGAATAGAAAGCAGAAACCACTTTCTTTGTGGATGCAACGTTCTTCACCGCTCTAACCACCCCGGAGAGGAGGTTAATCGCCTCCTGCTTATCTCTTATCCCAAAAAGACCAACCTTTACGTATTCAGCACCTGCAGATGCAGCACCTAACGCAGCTAAAGAAGCAGTTCCTGGTCTATAATCGAAATCCCCTATCGCTGCACTCACTTCTACCGCTTCACCACACTCACTCATAACCAGCTCCTTTACTGACTTGATAACCCAGGGGAAATTCGCACCCAGAGAACCCTCAGATGGATTCTTCACATCTATTATGTCCGCGTCACCCTGAATCACTGCCTTCGCTTCTTCCAAATCCTTCGGACTTACCAACAATCTCATTTCCTTTCCCTTATTTCTTTAATATCTCCACACCTTCATCATCACCCACATGCACTTCCGAAGCATTGGTAAAGATACCATGCTCAACAGAGCCAACGATCGAAGAGAGAGCCATACTCATCTCCTCTGGATTATTTATAGTCCCCAGATCCACATCCAATATCAGGTTCCCTCCTTCTGTGATGAAATAACCGCCTCTATTCCCATCCTGCCTCAGGACAGTAACACCGCCAAGCCGCTTCACCTGTGCCTCGACCACCTTCACTGCGTATGGCAATACCTCCAAAGGAACCGGCTTATTCAAGCGTTTCACCATTTTGCTGTCATCAACGCAGATAACAAATCTCTTCGCAGCGTATGATACTATCTTCTCCTTTGTATGCGAGCCCCAGCCGCCCTTTACCAGGTTTAACTGTAAATCAACCTGGTCCGCACCATCTATGCTGATATCGAGCGAAGGGTGCTCAGAGAGCGTGGTAACGCGAATACCAGATTCTATCGCGACCATCTCGGTTCTGAGCGAAGTAGGGACACCGAGAATCTCAAGCTCCTCTACTTTTACACGCTCTCCCAGCTTCATTATCGCCAGTTCCGCTGTAGAGCCCGTACCAAGACCAACCACCATGCCATCTTTCACCATTGATACAACAGATTCCGCTGCTTTCTCCTTCTTCATGCTCTTATCCACCGTCATCTCTCAATCTGTCTTTTCCATATTAAGTATTTTTCTATTTTTACCTCTTGCCTTTTTGCCTTTTGCAGGTATGGATAGTGATAATAATAATGGAGCAAAGTATATTTTATCTCAGCCCTTTCAGTCTCTCACGCATATTCAGCCAGTGAGAGCCTTTCCAGTATATCCTGCCACAGCTATTACAGACCCAGAACTCCCACTTCCCTATTTTATCTCCTGGAACATAGCTCTTAGCCAGTAGCATAGCCTCTTCCCCGTCCTTCACCTTTCTGAGCTCACCATTGCAGGTGCTGCACCGACGCGGTACGGGTTCAAGATTTATGTCGATTTTATGGTGAAGTAACTCCTTCAACTGTTCCATCACCTCTCCGCCTTTCACATACACATATCGAATACCCCTCCGCTTTGCTTCTCTTATCATACCCCTATCACGTGTGAGCAATATCCGCCCCTCTCGTTCCGCGAATGTGACTATAAATCGGTCTTCATCATCTTTAACATCCAGGTCCGCCGCATATACTGTATCGTAGCCCAGGATACGCAACCACGTGCTCAATTTCCCCAACATTCTATCAGTTACGAATCTCATCCTCTCCCAACACTGGAAAACTGAAAAAGTACCTCATTGATCTTCTTCACCTTTCTACCTTCTATCTCTATCCCCTCTGCTCTCAGTAGCTCTATCTTCTTCGCTATACCCTGACTATAACCCCCTATATCACCGTCACTTCGCACCACCCGATGGCAGGGTATAACCCCCGGGTGGGGATTCTTCGCAAGTGCCTGTCCAACTGCACGGGCGGCATGTACTGAACCCTTTACTTCGTTGGCTATTCTACCGTATGTCGTCACTCTGCCCTTCGGTATCTGCATCACTAACTTCAATACCGCTTCCTGAAATGTCTCACCCTCATCCATTGCAATAGCAATAGCAATTAATGCAGGTAAGAGACCGGAATTGTACCATTATGGATGGCAGTAGCAACAAGTACACCCTTTACTCCTATATCCTCCATTTTGTAGAGGTCTTCACAACTTCTCACACCACCACCGCACAGGATATCATGCTCAGAGCATTCTACAGCGCGAGCGAGGAAATCAAAGTCTACGCCTATTCCCGTGCCCACTCTGTCCAGTTCCAGTAAGATAATATCCCGAATTGGATAAGAATTTAGCTCCGTTATCAAGCTCAGAGGGTCTATCCTCATTCTCCTATCAGAGGTCTGTACCTCCTTATTGAAGAGGTCTATACTCACAGTCACGGTCACAGGTATAGTTATGGAGGCTGATGAGGATTCAGAAGCTATTTCAGAAATCAAATCCAGTGATGCTGTTTCTGTACCCAGAATGATGCTGTCAGCTATCTCAATTATATCTCCGATGTCCGCTATGGATTTTATACCATAATCCAGCGCTATCCACATTGTTCTGTACCTATGTCTCAACTCATCCAGTATCTCCCGGTTGGAACCGTTACCCATCAGCCTGTTCAGGTCGGCGATATAAACAGCAGCAGGTTTTATCTTCTCTATGACTTGCCCGGGCTCCGATGTGCTGACAATCGAACTGAAAAGATGAACCGGCTGATATTTCTCACGTGCCCCCCTCTTTGCATGTACCACCATGCCGTTGAGCAGGTCCATCACGAAAATCAGCCTCATAATATCTGATAGATATCAGAAATCAGTCATCACCCGGTACTGGTCTATCTCCTCCTTCATCAATCTCAGGAATCGCCTCGCTGTACCTTCCACATCCCTTGAATTTGTTATACCACGACCCACAATCAGTATATCTGCACCGCCCTTCAATGCCTCAGGTGCATTCTCCTCCCTTATCCCTCCTGCAACCGCAACCAGAATCCCACCACCTATACGTTTTATCTCCTCTATATTCCCCCACGCATGCTGTTCTCCCAGTTCTTCAACGTCTATCGCACGATGCAGTTCCACAACATCTGGCATCAGCCCACCTATGCTTAACTCTTTTAGCAGCTCTATCGGACTTCTCACATTCAACATATCCAGGCTGGAGTAGATGCCTGTCTTCTTCGCTTCTTCTATCGCTTTCTCTATTGTCCGAAGCGGTGCCAGACCTGAGATCACTACTGCATCAGCACCAGAGTCCGCAACCATTCTCGCCTCCAGATTACCGGTATCAAGCGTCTTCAAATCAGCAATCACAAACGTCTCGGGCTTTATCTCCTTTATCTTACCCACTATATCTACTCCGTATCGCTTTATCAATGGCGTACCTGCCTCTATAATCAGATGGTCATTCCGTGGCAATGCCTTTACCACCTGCTCCATATGCCCCCAATTTGGTATGTCCAGTGCAACCTGCAGATATGGTGGGTCCCACAACTTCGTCACTTTCATACCCAGGGCAGGATGTCGTGACCTGTCCTTCTCGTACAGCACCTTCTTTACATCCGGGAAGCCGGTCATCGCCCTCTTTATCGCTAATTTCGCTGCCCCATAGTTGAACCGATATATCTTATTATAATCACGCGCCTGGGGATGCACGAACACACTTGCAATCACCACGAGATCCTCCGCTTTCTCCGCCTGTATTATCCCCTCCTCCACCGAATCTGCTACCGCTTTCGCTATTGCACTCTGTGCAGGTCCAAATATCTTATCCGCATCCTTCATGTTCTGCACCGTCACTTTCGGTACGATCAATGTAGGTGGTTTTACTGGTAGATTCGGTCTTATCACTGCGAATACCGGAGTGTGCCCGACAGATAACTGGCTGAGGGCATTTGTGAATGCCATTCCTACAGGTCCATACTTGTCCCCTATCATAAGATCAATGTGAGCAACCTCTGGACCTTCCCCTATCAGTGCCTCCCCAACATACATATCTTTATTCACCTTCTATCTTATCCAGTGCTCTCCTTACTTTTGGTAAGAGCGAGTGTTCCAGTTCAAGCTGATGGAAACCGGGTCTCGGACCTCCTCGCCTCGTGGCACGGCATATTCGCGGGTCGCCAATAGGAAAGCCTCGCGGTTTCGAGTAGATACCATTCCTGTCCATCTCTCTCACTTCATCTATTATCTGCTTCAATTCGTCCGCTTCTCCCTCCACTAATGCACCATAACATGTCTCCTTCACCTTGATACTCCTGTTCGAGCCACTAAGTATCGCCAGAATCTTGCCCTTCATTTGCGCCGGTGTTACCTTCGAATCCGGTGAGATCAATATCTCCCTCGTCTCAATACTCATATCCTTCTTTTACCCCCTTTATGGGCCCGCGGAGATTTGAACTCCGGACCTCTCGGTTATCAGCCGAGCGCTCCAACCAGCCTAAGCTACGAGCCCATAACATAAGATGTAAAGATATATTCTTTATTCCTATATCCATTCTATTCATTCTACACTAAAAGTTTTAGTTCCTTTTCTTTGTATAGCTTTATTCCATATACCTTCATACCAAACTTTTTTCTTTTACCTTCTCTTTTTCATTACTATTGTGCATAATCGGGGGGATATATACATAAAGAGGTACGAACTCGGGCTCGATGTACTCGTGGCGGTTTGCGATAGCGAGCTGATAGGGAGGCGTTTAGAGGAGGGTGAGCTCAGTCTTGAGGTATCAGAATCCTTTTATAAAGGTGAAGCAGTAACCGAGCGCGAAGTGATTGCGAATCTGAGACAGGCAACGATTGCGAATCTGGTTGGAGAAAGGGCGGTAAGATGTGCACTTGCCAATTCCTTCATCGAAGAGGCAAATGTGATATTCATCGAAGGTGTACCGCACGCACAGATGGTGCGTATATAAATTTTTTTATCTATTCGCTCTTCTCTTCCTTCATCACCGAGAGGAACCGCCTTGATACCGCATCTTCCGCAAGCTGCATTATCGTCTCCTTGTCCTTTACACCCTTGAAGATGCCCAGTGGCAACTGTGCCGCAGCCATCGTAGCATGCCCGCCCGCTGAGCCGATATCCCCGAACGCACGTACAAAAGCATCTCCTATATTCACCCTTATATCTTTACTCCGCCCTGAAACGCATATCATGTCCTCGCATAGCCCTATCACCACCACCGTTGATATCCCTTCCAGATTGAGCAGATAATCCGCCGCTTGCGGTATGGCGTCGCGATTCGCTACTACCCCCACACTCGTGATCAGATAACTCCCCTTTATCTTCTTATGCTGTATCGCACCACCCACCACATTCAACATCTCTGTGGACATGGGAGGCGTCTCTATCTGATCTAATAGCTCTTTATCTGCCCTCAAATGCAGGAATGCCGCGGCATAGAAATCTGCCGGGTGTGTCTCTCGCTTAAATCCACTTGTATCTGTCCTTATACCATGTAATAACGCAGTTGCAAGAATTTTGTCTACCGGTATACCCAGCTCACGCAGATACCTCGTCATTATCGTTGATGTTGCACCACTATCCGTCTGTATATCTATGAATTCGGCATGCACTTTACCCTTATCGTTCGCTACATGGTGATCTATGATAATAGATACGTCATTTTTATCGGTTAATGGATTGTTAGCGCCAGGAACAGAGGCGTCAACCAGTGCCAGTTTCGCATAGCTTCGCAAATCATCTTCTCTTTCTATCCTCCGCATCTCTATCCCCAGGATGTTCACAAATGCGCGATTCACATGGTGCCCTATCTCGCCCCTGTAGAGTATGTCCGCTGGTACTCCCACCTGCCTTGCTATCTGCTTGAGTGCGAGCCCGGAAGCTATTGCGTCAGGGTCCGGACTGTCATGGACGACAATACCTAACTTACCGTCAGGCTTCTTCTTTATCTCGCCTATTATTTGCGTTAATTTCTTCGCCTTCTTCCTGAACTTCATCCGCTCCAGATAGTCCAGTGCTGTTTTCGCTGTCAGATCTGGTATAGCAAGAATCACATCCACATCCAGCTCCTTCAGTGCCTCTTTATCCCCCGGTTCAATCGCTCGCACCACAAGCTGAGCATCTGGTAACTTCTCCTTTATATTCCTCGCCGCCTTCCTGTTCACCTCGCCATTGCTGCTCATGATAAAGACCACTTCTGGCGTACCCTCGCTTTTTATAACCTCCACTGTATCCGGGTCGCTTATATCCCCCACGAACGCAATGAAGTCCTCTTCCTTTAGCAGTTCCACCTTCTTATCATCTATATCCACGATGACAACATCACTACCACACCGCTTCAATTCCTTTGCCACTGCGTAGCCCATTCGCCCGCAGCCAAAGATAACCTGCACTACTTTCCCTCTCTTCTGCTCTGCCCCGCTTACCTCAGCATCTGTATCTCCTGCCATTTGCTTAAACTATTCTTTTAACTAATTACCTAATATACATACTCACAATGTATCATTTATTACTATTATTAAGATAATGCGGAACAGTGATTGGCGCGCGATATATGAAGATATACTGAAAGATTTTGGGTTTGATGAAGAGAGAGACAAGGAAGCGATGAGAATAGCCTCAGAAATTATGGGTCATAGAGCCATAGATAGCTTGAGGGTACAGAATGAATTAGAAGAGCGAATAAATGGTAAAGAAGCGATGATATGTGGCAATGCGCCCTGTCTGGAGATGGATATAAGGGCTAAGGGGCTCGAACGCGAACCTTCTCAGCGTGGACGCGTTATAATCGCCGCGGACGGCGCCACTTCTGTTCTCATTCGCGATGCTATATTACCCGATGTCATTGTTAGTGACCTGGATGGATATATCCCTGATATAATATATGCAAACAGACTCGGTTCGATAGTCATTGTGCATGCGCATGGTGACAATATAGAGATGTTGAAGAAGGTACTGCCCGCACTGAATGCGAATGTGATATGCACAGCCCAGAGCAGTCCGATAACGCCTCACGGGCACGCCTCGAATACGAATATCTTCAACTTCGGGGGATTCACTGATGGTGACCGCTGTGTATTCGTTGCGAAGGAGTTTGGTGCGAGGCGGATAGAGCTTTTAGGGTTTGATTTCGAGGATACGCAAGTAACCGAAAGGAAGAGGAAGAAACTGAAGTGGGCAAAACGACTGATAGAGGGGTGCACCCCCAAAAGTAGAGATGAGCGAAGTGGAGGCGAAGAGGGATAAGGTAACAACAAACTCGGCGGTCGTGCTTAGGTACAGGCCTTGTACTTTAAGTACGGAGTTGTGACTGCCTCATATAAAAACTTTAGGTGGTGAGAAAAGATAAAAAAAACCGTCTATACCAGGGAAAAAGCTTGCTCTTTTTTCTTTTTTAGCTGGTCGTGATTTTATAAATGGGAAAAACAATACAGCGAAGTGGTCAAAAGCTTTCCTACTACATCTCAATATTTACAAAACTCATTAATAATCACTCTCAAATGCTTCTAACTCCATCGCCAAAACAAACTCTCTCGACGTTCTATATTCCTCAATTCCTTCAAAATGACGATCATAGACGAGATACTTTATTCCAAACTCTTTTACAACTACCCGTTGTTCCAAATCTTTATCCTTTATCAAACCCCGATATTTAACGCTTGTATCGATAAAGACCTTTATTTCATCTTCCAGCATCTCTAAATCATTAACTAACTGCTCTGGCGTAATTTTCTCCTCGGATATTTTTCGATCTTTGCCCAAATATCCTTCCCTTCGAGCAATCTCAAATCAATCGCGCAATCGCATATTTAACATCAATTGTTGCATCTATTTATCCAGCGGACAAAAAAAAGATTTCCGCTTAAACCCTTACAGGGTTTTCGGTAAAAAGAAGAGCGTCAGGATGGCTTCAACGCTTCCGGGTAAACCATCATAAGCCTGCCTGGTTTTGTTCACCATATCGGCAATGAAAGGAGCTAAAAGCCACCCTCCGGCATAGTTCACATGAACTAACCGTTTTTCCTTCTCCCTGACCAGCCTGTACAGGTCTGAGAGGTCATATTCCTCCAACCCACGCTCTATCGTCTTCACTATCCACCCGAATATTTTGCCCTCCCCTCTTACCTTCCCGCGGAAAATCGCCATTGGAAAGCTCATATTGAGTTCTGATGTTCCTGACCTGTCTATCCGTGTAATTGGTAATGGCTGCAACTGTTTTCTGTGGAATGCCGTTGAACAGCAAGAACAGAACCATCACCCAGCGTAAACCGAGAAGGGGGATGCGATTCTAAGAAATCGCATACCAAGCTGGCGGTCATCTCTTTTGTGTTCATATCCACTCCATTGAATGTAGGAATGATTTTTGTCCCAGGTTTTTAGGCTTGAAACAATTGATGTAAAACAAAAAACAATATATAGGCAATTCCTCCAGTTATCAGAAAAAAAAGCATGGAATATCGATGAAAAGTTAACCATATTTTTTACGCTTTACCATTCTCAATGCAATAACATTAGCCAAGGAGGCTATAGCTAAACCATTTCCTCCAACATTTACTCCATAAGTTATTGCAAGCCAGTTATGGCTGAACTTTGATATAAG
>Ga0190362_1000051_pt1 | contig 14709 bp, 14 predicted proteins | sample 48721856_MG_FD_163437 | JGI IMG/M metagenome (GOLD analysis project Ga0190362, IMG submission 163437) | Hydrothermal vent microbial mat bacterial communities from Southern Trench, Guaymas Basin, Mexico - 4872-18-5-6_MG | ecosystem: Environmental > Aquatic > Marine > Hydrothermal vents >...
AATTATAACACGGCTTCTTTTCAATTGGATTGGGAGTTGCTGAGTTAATTCTATCATAAACCAGAGAGTAAAGTCTTCCATCTATATTCTTTCTAACTCTGCAGAACCCAGTTTTCCCCTCCGGGATTATACAGTTTCTGGCGCACAGCTCGCATCTTACCTTACTTTCGCCCAATTTTTCATAGAACATTGCTTCCTTCATTACAATTTACCTCCTTTGTTTTTTCGCATATTTCTGAATAAATTTATTGGTCGAATGTATTATGGCCTGGTTGTTATTTAACCAAGAATTCTACAGAAGTGAAAATGGGGCCTTTAAGCGATATTTCCCTGTTCTTTGAGGTGATATATCTCCGAGCACTCTCGGATATAGCGATATTTATATCTGCTGCCGTCTTGGCCATCTTTATCTGAAAGAATCCCCTCTTCTTTTTCTCCCTAACAGAGTCTTCTATCTCAGATGCAAAATAATTAGCAATAGAATCCAGATAGGAAAATTTAACCCTGGCCCCTTTTTTCTTCACTTCCAGTAACCCTTTCTTTAATTTTTCGGGTCTTGAGGGAATTCCATAAATACCTCCTTGATATACATAGATATCATTTAAAGCAGCGGGTCCCAAAAGCCTTGTTCCCTCCTCTTTTTCTAGAATAAAAACCTCAATATCCTTCCCCAAGAATTTTCCCTTATATACCAAGAATCTGCAGGGTGACTCCCTCTCTGCATTTTCTCTCGCCACTTTCGAGATCAGTAATGCCAAACCCCTACCTTCCTCCGTCTCTGGAATTTTATCAATTTTTACTTGATCTACAATCTCATCATCACTTAGCTCTAAGGCTTTATAGAACTGTGGATACAAAACCTCACGAACATCATCCCAATTTTCTCTTAACATCAGGATCCTCTCCAGACCAAAACCGATATTGAATACTGGGTATTCTATGCCATAGTTTGACAATGCTACCGGAGAATACATGCCGCAGTCTGCCACCTCGATCCCTCCCGAATAGATCTCAAGTTCCGTTTCTGGTGCATAGTAATTTGAAGTGGCCCTCTTCTTTACAAAATGTATCTCTTTAAAATTCAACCTATCCAGAATTTTCTCAGACAATTTCTTTCCAGAATTTAGGCTGATCTCCGAATCCATTATAACGCAGGATGCGCCATAGTGAGCCCTGAGATGGGTCGCATCTACCTTCTGCTCCCTTCTAAATCTCACGCCGATGGAGAATAACCTCAGGGGTAGATTCTCTTTATGCTGCAATGCCCTCAGGGTGGGAAACCATACTGCGGTCATATGAGACCTCAATGTCATTTTTTCGGGAATAGGGGTAAGGGTTCTGAATTCTGGAAAAATTTCTATAATCCCTGTCGCCTCTTCTGGTTTGATATCAAGTTTATTAACCATCTCCTCAAAGAGGTCATCTCCCTCAATATTTCCTTCTCTGTATCCCCTCAAAATTTCCTGAAATCTTTCTATATCAATCCTGGAGTTTACCCTCAGAATTCTTTCGATCTTTTCTTTACTTAGACCGATGTCGGGTCTTGGTAATCCAGCCAGGTAATAGCATCGATCCAGGATTACTGGGGCTTCTGGACCATACTGCCAATATACCTCCTCCTCTGGAACAAATATGCTGTTTTCTATTTCATCGAAACCCAAATCCAGAAATATTTTTCTAACCTCCTGGATGAGATCATGAAGTGGATGCGCCCTCCCCTTCCCTCCAACATAATTCCCTTTACTCTCCTCTGGCAAGAGATCTGCCGTCTCTAACCATGCTTTCTCAAAATTCTCCTTAGCCTTTGCCTTAATCTTCTTGGTATCAAATTTCATCGTTTAAGGATTCCCATTAAATTCCCATTATTATATTAGAAAAATGACATTAAAGAGCTCCAATCTTTCCAAAATTCTTTGAAGATTTCATTCCAAAGTTTTTTGTTTTCACTTTGTGACAATTTTTAGTTTTGTAGGTAATTATTATATATACCAAAGGTACCAAAGGTTCGGATATACCGCCAATTCGAGGTTATATTTTTGAGTAGTGTATCAAAATTCGCTGCAATATCATGGACTGTGATTAACTTGTATTATGTCATGAATCATAGGATAGCACCAATTTTTGAATCACCTTCATTCTGGAAAAAATTAAAATCATGAAAGTAAAATAAAGGAGGTGAGTTGTATGAAAAAGATAAAGATAGCAATAATTGGTGTTGGAAACTGTGCAAGTTCCCTGGTACAGGGAATTTATTACTACAGAGATAAAAAGCCGGAGGATGCAATTGGCCTGATGCACTGGGATATTGGGGGGTATAAACCCTACGATATAGAGGTTGTGGCTGCGATCGATATAGATAAGCGAAAGGTAGGTAAGGATGTGAGTGAGGCTATCTTTGCCAAACCGAATTGCACTAAGGTATTCTGCGGGGATATTCCAAGAACTGGTGTTGATGTGGTTATGGGCAGGGTTCTGGATGGTGTTGCCAGGCACATGAAAGAATACCCGGATGACAGAACCTTCATAGTTTCAGATAAAAAAGAAGCCGATATAGTGGATGTTTTAGAGCAGAGCGGAGCCGAAATAGCTTTAAATTATCTTCCCGTTGGTTCTGAAGAGGCAACCAAATATTATGCAAATTGCTGTTTAGAGGCGAATGTTGGGTTTATAAACTGCGTCCCCGTTTTTATAGCCAGCAATCCCGAGTGGGCAGATAGATTTAAACAAAAAAATCTTCCAATAATAGGGGATGATGTTAAGGCACAGATTGGAGCCACTATTACCCATAGGGCACTTACACGTCTATTCACAGAGAGAGGGGTTAAATTAGACAGAACCTATCAGCTAAACACCGGTGGAAACACAGATTTTCTGAACATGTTGGCCAGGGAGAGATTGAAATCAAAGAGAATCTCCAAAACAGAGGCAGTCCAGTCCCTTTTAAGTAAACCCCTGAACCCAGAGAATATCCATATAGGTCCGTCCGATTATGTACCATGGCAAAAGGATAATAAAATCTGTTTCTTGAGAATGGAGGGGAGAATCTTTGGCGACGTTCCAATGAATTTAGAGCTAAGGTTGAGTGTGGAAGACTCGCCAAATTCTGCCGGTTGTACAATAGATGCCATTAGATGCTGTAAGTTGGCATTAGATAGGGGGATTGCGGGTGCCCTTACCTCGATTTCCGCATATACCATGAAACATCCACCACAGCAATTTCCGGATGAAAAAGCCAGAGAGATGGTCGAGGAGTTTATTCTGGGAAGACGGGAGAGATAGTGGATAGAGATGAAGGCTTTGATAATTGTTGCTGGGAGAGGCAGTAGACTCGAAGGTCTGACTAAAGATGAGCCCAAGCCCCTGATTAAACTCTTGGGTTTGTCTTTGATCGAAAGGGTAATCTTAACTGCAAGACAAGCCGGTATTGATGAATTTATAATGGTTATCGGCTATCTTGGAGAAAAAATAAAAGAGAGATTAGGCAATGGAGACAATTATGGGGTAAAGATAAGCTATATTGAAAATAGAGAATGGCAAAGAGGAAACGGAGTTTCTGCCCTGAAGGCTAAAGAATCATTGAATGAAAATTTTGTTCTATTAATGTCGGACCACATCTTTGATGCTCGCATTCTGAGAGAACTTCTCAATTATGATACAAGAAGCTCAGTCGTTTTAGCTGTTGATAGAAGAAGGCCTTTACCGGGGGACACAAAGGTTCTGGAGGAGGGAGGGAAAATAATTGATATAGGTAAAGATATTGATAGGTCAAATTGTATAGATACTGGCATCTTTTTATGTTCAAAAAAGATATTTTCTTATATTGAAGAAGCAGTAAAAGAGGGAAGAGAAGAACTTGCAGATGGTATTGCCAATGCTGCTAAGAATTTAGATGCTGAAATTTTTGATATAAGTCAGATTGAAAGTTACGCATCAAAGATGAGAAAAGAAATTAAGCCTTGGTGGATAGATATTGATACAGAAGAGGATTTGATAAGAGCCAGGAAAATTATAATTGAGAATGCCAGTAAAAATCCCTCCGATGCCCTTGCTTATTATGTTCATAAACCGATAGAGAATAAATTAGTCGCTTGGATTTCAAATTTTAATATTACACCCAATCAGTTAACTATCATGGTAAATATATTGGCCTATACGGTAACTGCTATGTTCTTTTTTGGTTACTTGCTTCCCGGATCAATTTTAACCTTTGTTGTAGGAATAGCTGATGGCTTAGATGGTAAATTGGCGAGAGTGAAATTGATGACTAGCAAATTGGGGTCATTGGAACATTCCTTTGATCTTTTATTTGAATTTTCGTGGTTTATAGCTTTGTCTTTGTTCCTCTTTAATTCTACCCATAGTACAATTCCATTAATTCTCTGCATATTCATAATCCTCTTTATATCATTCTACAGGCACATCTATGACCAATTTAGAAGGGCGATGGGTAAAAGCTTAGATGATGCCGGGAATTTTGAAAGAAAATTCAGAAGGATAGCCGGCAGAAGAAATTTGTATAATATTCCAATCCTTGTGAGTATTTTACTGGGGGTTCCTCTATACTCTTTATTTTTTATTGTGTTCCATTCCGGGATTACGGCAGCTGTATATTCTGCAAGAGCAATTAAGCACATGCGTGATGTAGACAGGGGATAAAATGGCAAAGATAGCCCTAATGAGTTCATGGAATGCCGCGTGTGGAGTTTCAGTCCATGCAGAATTGATTGGAAGGGAATGGCTCAGACAAGGCCATGATCTGAAGGTTTTTGCACCCCTAACCTATGAAGATGACAATACTTATCTATGGTTTAACGAAGATGAGCCCTTTGTCACGAGAAATTTTTCCTTTCTTAGATATGGCGATAAGTACAAAGATGAAAAACTTTTATCCTACCTTTACCTAGATTCTTCTATCGTGGATGAAGACTTTGATGTATTTGTCGTTGAGAAACCGACATCTGTTCCATTGAATAAACTATTGCCATTATTTAAAAAAATAAAGAAAAAGGCAAGGACCATAGCAATTTTCCATGAGGGGATAATGCCACAGAATCCCTACTTTTTTAAATTTGATTGGGATTCCATCATTGTGTTTGACCAAAGATATAAAGAATTATTCTCCGGTATCTTCCCATCGGAAAAAATCCACATAGTGTCCTTTCCCTGCTATATTCCAAAACAGATAAGTAAGAAAAAGGCGAGAAAGGCCCTTGATCTCTATGAGGAGGAGAATATAATTTTCACTTATGGTAGATTTTACCTATTACCAGATGTTTTATCTGAAATTGCTAGAAGAGATTATGGGATAAGGTATTTATGCATGGTTAGGAGCATAGAAAAGTATAAAGAACTTGCGGGATTATCTACCAAATTTCCATTTCTCGATATTAGATTGTGTAGATATCCAATATTCTCAGATGAGTTTCATAATTTCATCTTTTCATCTGATGCCATCATCTTCTATAGAAAATCCGCATCCCACAATCCAGTTTCAAGCTCTGCCCATATATGTCTTGGATTTTATAGACCCATAATCTGCCCGGATAATGAATTTTTCTGCACATTCACCAACGAGGTTATCAAGTATAAAAATGTGGACGAAATCGTAAGAGGTGTAATAGATGTGCTTGAAAATGGAGATGAAGTTTTGAGGGCAGCTAAAAAATATGTAGAGAAAAATTCGGCCGAGAGGATAGCAAGAAGAATCCTGGATTTATAGTTTTTCATCCTCATATTGGCAGAGGTTTGGTTGTTATTTATTTTTCCTTAACAATAATTAAAGGTATCAATGAATTTAAAGGGATTATGGTGGTCTAAATTCTGGACAAGAAATATGAAGCGGAGAGGATAGAGAAAAAGTGGCATAAAAAATGGGATAAAGCCGGAATTTATAACTTTAGTCCAGATTCCGATAAAAAGGTTTATTCTATTGATACGCCGCCGCCGTTCACTTCTGGGACACTGCACATGGGTCATATCTACAATCATGTCTGGATCGATATTATCGCCCGTTACAAGAGGATGAGGGGCTATAATGTATATCTCCCTCAGGGCTTTGACTGTCATGGTCTTCCAACCGAGCTGAGGGTGGAAAAAGAACTGGGCGTTAGGAGAGAGAACAGAGATGAATTCTTAGAGAAGTGTAAGGAATGGACAGATACCGCCATAAAAAGAATGATAGATCAATTCCGTGCAATAGGGTATTCCGCAGATTGGAATTACAGCTATAGAACGATGGATGATTCATACAAGGCTTTGGTTCAAAAAACATTGCTTATATTCTATAAAAAAAATCTCCTGTACAGGGAGAAGCATCCCGTAATCTGGTGTCCCAAATGTGAGACGGCACTGGCTAAGGCTGAGGTAGGTTACATAGAAAAGGAGGGTAAACTCTATTATATCGACCTGGATGTGGATGGTCATAAATTAACTATCGCAACAACAAGACCGGAGATGATGCCTTCCTGTGTGGCGGTCTTTGTGCATCCAAAAGATGAAAGGTATGAAAAATTTGTAGGTAAAAAAGCAAAGCTGCCAATCTTCGATCGAGAGGTTCCGATAATGGCAGATGATGCGGTGGATAGAGAATTTGGAACCGGTGTTGTTTATTTATGTACCTTCGGTGATGAACAGGACATAGCATGGCAGAAAAAATACGATCTTCCGGTTATAGAATCTATAGACGAGAAAGGGAATATGACCAAGGCAGCGGGGAGATATGCTGGCTTGAGTATTGAAGAAGCGAGGAAAAAAATATCTGAAGACCTTATAGAGGGTGGTTATATCAGGAAAATAGAAAAATTCAGGCATAATGTTCTTTCACACACGGAAAGGGGTTCCTGTAAAACCCCCATAGAGTTGCTTCCAATGGAGCAGTGGTTTATCAGGGTCAGAGAATCCATATCAGACATTATAGAAGCTGCGAAGGAAATGAACTGGTATCCAGAGTATATGCTTCAAAGGTTGATTGACTGGTCAGAAGCAATGGACTGGGACTGGATCATTTCCAGGCAGCGGGTTTTTGGAACGCCGATCCCCTTCTGGATCTGTAGCTGTGGGGAGATAATCCCGGCCGATGAAAGTGAGCTCCCCGTTGATCCCAGGGGAACAAGGAAAAAATGTCCCAGGTGCGGTAAACAGGCTACTGGAGAAAAGGATGTTTGCGATTGCTGGGTTGATTCTTCAGTAACCCCTTTAATAATATCCAGATGGGACTCGGATCCGGGGTTTTTCAATAGAACGTATCCTTCATCCTTAAGACCACAGGGCTACGAGATCATACGGACGTGGGCATTCTATACCATTTACAGAAATCTGATTCTGACCGGAAGGCCATGCTTCAAGGATCTGGTGATTAACGGGATGGTCTCTGGTCCAGACAGAAGAAAAATGAGTAAATCCCTTGGAAACATTATAGAACCAGAGGAGCCACTGAAAAAATACTCTGCAGACACCATCAGGCAGTGGGCGGCATCTGGAACCCTGGGAGATGACTACCCATTCAGCTGGGAGGAGTGTGAGCACTCCCAAAAATTCCTGACAAAATTCTGGAATATCTCCAGATTTATAGAGATGCACCTGACGGATTTTGATGGAAAAGGGCCCGAGAAGTTGAATGAGCTGGACAGATGGATCCTTTCCAAGCTTCAAAATCTGATAAAGAAATGCACAGAAAATTTAGACAGATATATATTTAACATCCCTCTTGAGGATATAAGAACATTTGTATGGCACGATCTCGCAGACAACTACCTGGAGATGGTGAAGCATCGGCTTTATAAACCAGGGATTTATGGTGATGATTCAAAAAGATCCGCTCAGTATACGATGAAGAAGGTATTGGAAACGATATTGAAACTTCTTTCACCATTCACCCCACATATCTGTGATGAGATCTGGGAAAATATTTTTAGAGATGGCTATGTAACTGTTGCAGAATGGCCAGAATTAGAAGAAGGGTTATTAGATAAAGAGGCAGAAGATCTTGGAGAGATGGCAAAAGAGATTATTGCAGAGATAAGGAAGTACAAATCAGAGAAGGGAATTCCCCTGAGCAGTGAAATAGAGCATGTGAGGATTTCTGCAGATTCAAAATACATGAATAAGATAAAAAGAATTGAAGAAGATATAAAGGGAACTGGAAAGATAAAGAATCTGGAGATAGTAATAGGGGAAAAATTGAGACTTGATGTTCTGTAATTGCGATCAAAGATCCAGAGGCTATTCCCCATTATTTTCGTAAAATGCGCGGTAAAAAATTTAGCAACCAGTCTGCTGATCAGATAATCGGGCATTTAATCAACCTTCTCAATCCAAAGGTAAGGTACAATCTATCTGCCGATTCACTTGGTGTTCGTTTCACAATCACAGAAGCCATAGGGAAGAAAACCCGTTCCGAAAAGAGGCTGAGACTGAGAGATGCACAGAAGAATCTCAGCAAGGGTAAGAAAAAACATATGAGCACGAAGAAGACAACCAAGCCAAAGATTCGTTCCGTGAAAAAGGGCAGGACAGTCTCATTGAAGGGGAGGGTTTACTGAAAGATAAAATTTTATAGGTGATGTAATTGATACCCATCAGAGATAATAACCCCTCGGGCAGTATCCCAATTCTTACCTATACACTGATCCTAATCAACATTCTGGTATTCATTATAATGCTCACCATGAGTGAAGCACATCTGAAAGAATTCATTTATACCTACTCCATCATCCCATCACAGATAGTCCATGGAAAAAATTTACATACATTAATTACGTCCATGTTCCTTCACGGTAGCTTTGGTCACATTCTCGGTAATATGATCTTCCTCCACATCTTCGGCGACAATATGGAAGACAAATTGGGAAGGTTAAAATTCCTGATGTTCTATCTCTTCTGTGGATTAATAGCCTCCCTTGCTCAGATAGCTATTAATCCCACATCGGATATTCCAAATCTTGGCGCCTCGGGAGCAATAGCCGGCGTAATGGGTGGTTATCTGGTCCTATTTCCAAGAGCAAAGATAGATGTATTATTCATCTGGGGCTTTTTCATTACCACGTACAAGGTATCTGCCTATTTCATGCTGCTCTACTGGATAGTCTACCAGTTTATTTTTGGCATGGGCAGTCTTTACGCCACAACAAGTGGTGGAGTAGCATATTTTGCCCATATCGGTGGATTTTTGGCAGGATGGATTCTAATAAGTCTCAGCGGGATTAGAAGGAGATAGATTTCAGGTATGCGAGGTCGCCGTAGGCGATTTGGGGAAATCAAACGGAGTGCAGATTTCCCGCATATTTGCTGTTAGTCGCCCACGAAGTGGCGAGGCTTACGAAGTAAGCCGAAGAGTGCCCGACGCCGCCGAAAATTTATTCTAAAAATTTTATATCTGCCATTTTATCACACAGGTTTTTTCATAATAAACAAATACTTAAATCCTCTCAAAAAGAAATTATATTTTAAAGCTCTTTGTTCCCAAATTTTTGTGTTTGACCTTTGGTTCCTTCTTACCACACAAACAACATCAACAAGCTCAAAATATTTCTCTAACATTTGATAAATTTTGAAACCAACAGGAATGAACCCAGATTTCTTTCTCCAATGATCGCCAATTAACCAACCGATAATTTTTCCTGGTTTTAAAATTCTATATATCTCCTTGGCAACTTTCTCTAATTCTTGATAAAATTCTTCTTTTTCAGCGGAAATTTTTCCTATACAATCAGGATGATCAGAATATTTCACATTATCTCCATACGGAGAATCAATAAAAACCATATCAACAGAATTATCAGGTAGTGGAATCTTTCGGGAATCATTTTGAATTATATCTGGTCTTGTGGGTGCGATATCATAGCCTATAACTCTTCTTCCTTCCTCTTTACAAACATCAATTGTTGTTCCACTTCCACACATCGGATCAACCACTAAATCTCCTGGCTTTGTATATCTCATAATCAAATTGTAAATTAAACCAGCAGGAGTGACTCCATTAAATCTCCAGTCTCCTTTTGGAGTTTTACCATAACTTTGTTTAGGAAAATCCCATAGGGTTGTTGGGTGTAAAACAGGTTTATCTTCTCCCATTTGCCAACCTCTTTAAGTCCTCAATAAACTTATCAAACCTCTTCACTTTATCACTTTCTTCAACTTCTTCCTCACTCATTACATAGCTTCCATCTGTATCAACTTCAACTATTGCTCTACCTTTCTTTGCAGGTTTTTTAGTTTTCAGAGTTCCGTCTTCATCAGGCGTTATAAAGAATACTTTAATATGCTTAGTAACTTCATCTTGCATTAATTTCAGTTTCCAATAACCTGTTTGTGCAATTCTTTCCCTTAATGTGATTTTGCTTGAAATAACAGCGATTATCTTTAGTGTTTTAGGATCATAGATGATTATATCAACATCCGGCAAATGAGAACCAAATTCTCCATAATCTATTAGAAGATTTCTTTTTACTTGGCTTAATTCTCTTGACAAATTTTTACTGTTTGTTCTTTCCAATGTGTTCCCATCAACTACTTTTAATCCTAAACTTTCAACTTCATCTTTTATTATGTGAATTATCAATTTCTCAAAATTTTTTCCTTTAAATGCTCTCCAAGATTGTTCATGGTCTTTATTCGGTGTTGGCCTCTTTAACCAATCTTTTTTATGCAATTCCTTGGCCTCTCTTAACAACTCCGAGATGTGCTTATACGCTTCAGCTCCATACCTCTTTTTCTTTTCTTCATACAGCCTTACTAAGTCTTCAAACTTCATCCTAACACCTCATAACTTTTCCATAACTAAAATATATTCATACGCATAGGCTAATCTATCTGCCTCATGATTTGATGTGAATCTTCCTGTTTTCGAATCTCTGGTCGAAGGCAATATTTTTGATGGAATTCTTCTTTTGATTATCTTGTGAATTCTGAAGCCAATGTTTAGCATAATCTCAACAAATACTTCAGCATTCAAAATCTTTACTTTTTTTAATTCTGTGTTTCCTATCACAATACAGGCTTTCCCCTCAGGTTTTAGAACCCTGTGCATTTCCTCAAAACATTGTTGCATTTCAAAGAAATAATCTCTCACCGCTTCTGCTTCTCTTTTTGATTTTTTTTCTAATTCTTCAATTTCTTTTTTAGCAATCTCGCTTTTTATTCCATCATGAATAGCTGTTCTTTTATATATTGAACCAATAAACCCTTCCCTAAATTCCGCAACATTTTTAGCATATCCCAACCAGAGAGCAGTTAACTGATGTAAGTCAGCATATTCATAAGAAGTAACATAAGGTGGAGAGGTAACAATTAATGAAACAGAATTAGATTTACAAGGCAAATCTCTCGCATCTCCTCTTTCAGCGATTAAATATTCATTTAAATTTTGTTTTATGTGATCTGGTATTAATCTAAACAGCTCTTCATCTCCCTTGAGCATGTAATTTATATGTTTCTTAAAGACCTGAAAGGGGTCAGCAGGTTTCTTTTTCAAGTCTCTTGTCGGTTTAACACTCTTCATCAACCATACGGAACAATTCTTCAGAATTTGTGAAAAAGCACATAAACAGAAATTTCTAATATCCTCTTCTCTTATTTTGTTGATTCTCCCAAGAATTATCCCTAACTCCTCCCTTATGTGACTATGTAGAAACCAATATCCTATCCTTTCGTTATCGGGAATTACTGGTTCTATATCTATCTCTGTTAGTGGTTTTATTTTATTTCTTCTAAACTCTATAAAAGCTGAAATATCCGATAATATCTTATTAACTTCTTTTTTCAGTTTTTCAGGTTCTATTGGAACGGTTTTGGCCTTTGTGATCAACCACGCTACGGGATTTATATCAACACCGACAGCTTTTCTTCCCGATATTAATGCTTCAACCAAAGTTGTACCACAGCCCATAAAAGGATCGCATACAATTTCATCTTCATTTGAATAATCCTCAATACATCTTCTTGCTAATTGAGGAATAAACTTAGCAGCATACCTATGATAACCATGCGTTGCGTAAGATGTTTCTTTTCTAGACAGATTTTCAAATGACCATGAAGGATCTTCTGCAAGATTATTAAATATGGTGAGAATCTCGTTTTGTAAGCTTGTGATTTGAGTTATATGTAAATTGCTAGATAATTTATCTAACAAAAATGAATTGTTCTTTTTTACCATTTCCTCAAATAGCATTGCCATATTAACTGACCTCTTTTTGATTCTTCTTTAACTCATTTTCCATAAAGATTTCAAATCTCTTTGATAATATCAAACCATTCTTCTCGCAATATTGTTTATATCTATCATAAATCTCAGAATCCACAAATAAAGTAACTCTTTTCTTTCCCATCTTAATACTATTCATAATTATTATTTACGTTTATTTAAAGTTATTTACTGTATTTAAAAAGTTTTCTTTTTAAGAAGGCGGCGTCGGGCATTGCAACTAACGTTTGGCAGGTATGCGAAGTCCTGAGCGATAGCGAAGTCGGATATGCTCTGTTAGAAGACCCGAAGGGCAAGCCTGCGAAAGCAGGCGAAGAGTTCCACACACCGCTATATTCATACTATCACTCCTCAAACCTACTTTTTACAAGTTCTAATTTGTTTATACTTTTTATGACTTCGGACAGGCGTTCATGTGTTTTAATAACGTCACCTACATCCCAAAAGGTTAAGGATTTTCTGAAATTCTCTGGAAGTCCTTTGACCTCATTTCGTATTTTTTCTATACGTTTAGCATCTGACACAGCAATAATCTTTTGAACAGTAGGATTATTAAGTGCCTTTTGCAAATTAAGAATTAAGCTGTCTATCGAACCGCTCTTATGAACCTCAAAAACATAGGTTACCATACCCAAATTGGCTATTCTGGCCATCCACACACAATCGACACGAGCACCGGGAGCCACATATTTTTCTGTATCAATTTCAAACCCCAACCAATTACCAATATCCTTTATGAAGTCTCTAATTTCATCATGATCAAACTCCTTCTCTTCTAATACTTCAAGAGTTTCTTCTTCCTGTTCTAATTTTTCTTTTTCTGTAAACCATACTTCATAGAGGAAATAATCTACTGCTAGTAAATCAGCATCCTTTATCCCTAATCTCTTGAGGTATCGTGCCATCTCAAGAAGGGCATCATTGATCTTAATGTATTCCTTACCAGAAATTTTATACTTACCCAATGGTAAGCCTTCGAAATCCAAGATCTTAAGTGCCTTCCTTGCTTTATCATTCCATATCCCGTATTTGTTAGGATCATATAGACACAGTATTTCTGTGATTGTAGCCGGTCCTAATCCTTTAATTTCTCTCAAAAATCTATCAAATCTTTCGTTAAATGGATCTGTGCCATATAACAAATTTTCAAGCTCGTTAATAATTTTAGCTATTTCATTGGCGTCTATTATTTTTTGCACTAAGTAATCTTTATTACCCCATAAAGCTGAAGCCCATAATTTGGAAATTAACTCACTAAACTCAAGTTCTGTCATCGATTTTAATTTTTCTTTTGAAAGTAGGTTTACAACAAATTCACGTCGTTTCTCACGAGAAGATATCTCTTTTTTAAAATCTAACGATGACATAAATTTATTCAAATACTCCTTAATTTTCCTTTGTTGTTCTTCATTTAGTTCCATATTTTCCACCTCCATGCGGTGTGCAGAATTTCACTTAACTTAGTTATTATACGAACTTTTACAGATATAAATGTAGATTTGAGCATTTAGTTGGGAAATCATCCAGCGATTCTACTTCTTAATCCTCCTACTTCTGACCATCAGCCCGACAGACAGCATAAACAATCCGAAATAGGACATCGAGAGTGAAAGGGTATTCCAGCCTTCCTGAGCTATGGCAATTAATGCACCAAGCAAGATCACAGCAAAACCAGGATATTTAAACCAGAATTCGATCTGCTTCAAATCCATCTCTTTCCTGAGCATGTTGATCAGCTGATATGTATTTGCCACTCCAATTGAGAATACAATAAAGCCAAGAATTCTGTATTCTGTGAAGAAAGTACCTATTCCCACAGCCGTGCACAGCCCCCCCGCAATTGCAGTTATTGTGATTCTTGAGTTCAATTTATCTGAAGTAATCCTCAACCTCTGGAATTTTATGATCCGTAGGGAGCAATCCTGGATGTCTTTTAGATTCCAACCATAGCCATAAAGGCACCACATATATCAATTCCAATGGCAAGAGGGATAAACAAGTATATGACAATCCTTATAAATTTCCATATAAATTCCATATTAAATTATAAAAGTAATTACTTATATGACCTCTAAAAAGAGGAAGAATCGCAAGGAAAACGAGATCAAAAAGGAGATAATTGACTTCATCGAATCATTAGATTTTCCAACCACGACAGAGCAGATCGCTAAAGGTGTGAGAATTAACTGGTACATGGCCAGATTATATCTCGAACAGTTGAGAGAGGAAGGCAAGGTATTCCATAAGAGAATCGGAAGACAGAACCAATGGTGGACCGAAAAGGTAGATGAGCAGAGGAAGAAGATTAGGGAGTTGGAGAAAGAGAATTCAAGGCTCAAGGAACGAATAAGGAAGTTGGAATCTAAATTAAAGGAATTCGAAAATGTCAAATAACAAAAGGGAGAAGGTTATGCTGTAGAATTTAAAGAATCATTATCCTCTTCTATAGGGAAAAATATATGTGCATTCGCTAATTCTTCTGACGGTAAAATAATCTTGGGGTTAAAGAT
>Ga0190362_1000052_pt1 | contig 14626 bp, 32 predicted proteins | sample 48721856_MG_FD_163437 | JGI IMG/M metagenome (GOLD analysis project Ga0190362, IMG submission 163437) | Hydrothermal vent microbial mat bacterial communities from Southern Trench, Guaymas Basin, Mexico - 4872-18-5-6_MG | ecosystem: Environmental > Aquatic > Marine > Hydrothermal vents >...
AAGATAGCTCCTGGACACTATTGGTTAGCAATTTCTTCAAATTTCTACGCTGGCAGAATACCTTATGATATTTGTCTCTCTAAGAGACATGGGAAAAAGGTGATCAATGATATTATAGGCGACTACTGTAAATTCGGAAAGCTAACAGAAGAGGAACTTAATGCAGTTAAGCGTAGAATGGAGAGCTACTAGTTACTACTAATAGAAAAGAAAAAGTATTTTTAAATATTTTAACATTTTTCTGTGTTTTGTAAAATGATAAAAATAAGTAGAGTTTTTATACTACTATGTGGTCTCTGGTCACTGGGATTAGGAGCACGGTACACAGTAGAACTATATTTTGCTGATAATTACATTTGTGTACCACGAAATGCCTTATATGGTGTAAATCTATGGTTTGATTTTATTCCTTTGTCTCTATTTGGGTTATTCACAACGATTTCAATACTCAGAGAAATCATTAGTTCTTTTTATAGAGAGGAGGTACCTTCATCATCAAAATGAAAACAATAGAAGATATAAGAAAAGAAATAGAAGAAGCAACAGAAGGAATGACAGATGATGAAAAGATGGACAAAACAATCGAAATACTAAGAGATGAGTTCTATAGAACTGCTGATACTATTAAGGTTTTTCGCTCAGTTCTATCAAATGCAGAAAAATTACATGAGGACATAAGTAAAGAAATAAGGAACTGGACAAAAAAATGGATAAAAAAGAAAGAAAAAAGGAGGAGGAAAAATGAATATAAATCCAAAAGAAGTGAAAAATAAAGGATGGGTGCTATTTGCAAAGAATACTGAGATACAGCAGGTAGGTATAGACCTAACAATAGGAGAAAACGTACATCTCAAGCATGGAGAGTACAAAGCAGTAAAGTTAAATGAAATAGTTTCAGTACCATCAGATACGTTTGCGCTGATGTTCAGCAGAAGCACGTTCAATCGCCAGGGCATTTTGATAACATCTACAGTGTTTGAGCCAGGATGGAGAGGAGTACCAACGGTTTCGATCTACAATTTGTCAGGTGCTTACTTCCACATACTAAAAGATACAAGAATAATACAAGTAATTTTCTTCGAGGCAGATCCAGCAAGTCTCTACAACGGTCAGTATCAAAATCAATTCTTGGGAGAAAAAATGAAGAAGGAAGGTGACTGAATGTGGGGCGATTTGAAATCTTGTATTGGCAGAAAAGTAAAAGACTTTGTGAGTACACCAGTCAAAGATGAGTTCGTGATTATCTTTGAAGATAACAGAGCTCTTTGGTTTCATGAAAAACCTTATGCTATTGGTTCAGTTAGGGAAATAGAGAGCAGAGATAGAACTAAAGAAAGGAAAGTGACAAGATTTGTCGAGGAAGTGAGAAAGAATGGGAGTCGCTGAGATAATTTTCATAGCATATCTTATTATTTGGTTTTTTTCAATGATATGGATACTAACGAGAGGATAAACAGAGAGGATGAGTAGGAGTAAGTGAAATAAATATGAATTTCATCGTAGCGTACATAATTGGGATATGTGTAGGAGTAGTAATAGCAGTAATTGTGTGGTTATACGATAGATTCAGATGGACACATAACATGTAATCATCTAAAGAACATTTAGGAGAAATAAAGAAAGAGGAGGAAGAAAATGAACAATCCAAAAATTCTAGATATAGATTTTGATAGTATAATGAAAGAATTTTTCATAGGACACAAGAAATTTGATGAAAAAGGTTGGTCAGAGTTCTGGGAAGGATACAAGAATTCACCTATAATTGAGGATATCAAAGTTATCATAGCTTTGTATAGACGCCATATCAAAAGCGCATGTGAGTTCTATTTAAAGTACAAAGATGACCCTGATTTATTCATAACAGAACATCCAGAATACAAGGAAGAAATAGAAGAGGAGAAAAGAGAGTTTCAGTCTGTAGTAGAAAATATGAAGCAAAGTCTTATTCCTGATATTGTAAAAGGTATCGTTTTATCTTTAGGATACAAAGAATACAATGAATGGCTATTTAAATTAGCGTTTAGGGACATTTTAAGTGAGGAAAAACAAAACGAAGGAGAAAGAGTAGAAAAATGAGAATAAAAGTAGTGGGAGTGGATACAAGTTCATTGAAAACTGGTGATATTTTCGTAGTGAGAAGGATATCTCATACTTTCTTTTTCAGAAAAATAGAGATCAAGAAATTAAGAAATGAAGAGGAAATTGACGAAATGACGCGATACGCACACGAGAATATGGAGAAATCTTTCTGGAGAGGAGTTAAACTTACTCTCTTCTGGATAGTAAGACTTGTAGAAGAAATAAAAGAGGAGTAAGTAAAATGAAAGAAAACAAATATATTTGGCGAAAAGCAAGAAAGAAGCCTATTGTTGTGAAGTTCAGGGAGGTCAATGGTAAAGAGCAGATAGAAACACGAGAGGGTATTCTTACAGCGAACCAAGAGGAAGATTATATCATTCAGGGTATTGATGGTGAGATTTATCCAATCAAAAAGTCAATTTTCTATCGCACATATGATATCATTGAAGAAAATATGAATGAACTAAAGCCTTTGGATTTGGATAGTGAAATAAAAATCCCAGATAACGAGTTAGCACAGTCATGTTTTGAAATGATTCTCAGAGCATTGATATCAGATGAAAAAGAATTTGACATTGAAGAAGAGGCGATTGATTGTATTTTTTCACTCCTGGGTGAGTTCAAAGACGATATCAAAAATCAAATTAAGTCAGCTTGTGAGTTCTATCTGAAGTACAAAGGCAAGCCAAAGCTACTAGGTTGGGATTATCCTCTTTTCATTGATAAGATTGACGAAATATACAAGAAGCGAATTGAGGCAGAAGAGGCATTAGGTCCAAACTACAAACCTAGTAATACTTTCATTGATGAGTACAATGAATGGCTTTTCAAGGAAGCATTTAAGAGTGTGTTAAGAGGAGGAGAAAATGAGTAGTAGAGAATTGAATTTGGATGGAATAGCAGATGAAATAATAAGGGTACTATTCCCAACGTACGAACAGGCGATACCAGGTATGAGAAACGCTATAATTCAGAAAAAACGGCAAATCAAAGAAATACTCAGATATCATATTGAATCTGTCTGCAAGTTTTATCTGAGATACAGAAACAACCCTGAGCTATTTAAGAAAGAAGTGCCATTGTACAGAAATGTTATTCCAGAGCTGTGTAACAAATGGGGAGACAATTGGAATGAACAATATAACGAGTGGCTTTTTAAACTTATTTTTAGAAATATTTTATTTTAAAGGTGAAAGATAATGAGTGAAAAGATAAAGAAAGACATAGAGGAAATGGTGAATAAAACGACTGTTACAAGAGAAAAATCAATATTGAAAGCTCTAGGAGTAAAAGGTATCATTGATCATTCCTACAGACGTTTAGTTATTTATTTAAGTGATGGAAAAGAAATTGCGATGAGCTCAGAGCTATCAAAAAAGATAAGAGCTTGCTTAACAAATCGCAAGAACTGTGATTTTACTTTAGAAGACCCAAGAGAAGATTATACTATTTTTCGCCGTTTTGTTTTCTATTTCACTGATGACGGGGTGTCAATCACAATACTGGAAGGAATAAGGTATCCTATAAAGGTAGAAAGTCTTCAGCCAACACCAAATGAGAGTAAAATCAGTATCAACAATCCTGAAATTGTTGGTGTAATCTGTGTAATTAATAAATTCTTGGAGCTACGGGACCATTTCCGTGCAGTTAAAGAGATAACTGGACGGGAGATTGAAAACTTTCTCGCACAACAACGAAAGAGAAAGATGGCATTCATTCAAAAACTGGCGAAGAAATATAGGATAGATATTGATGATGTCTTGGAACTAATAAAAGACAAGATAGGTATTGCAGATGATGCCTTTGAGATAATGAAGACTGAGATGGATATTGCATATACTTTAGGGTTAGACAAAAAATAAGTAGGTAAAGGGTAAGCTAACAGAAAACTCAGAGAGGAGATAATGAAATTGAAGAATGAGCGATTATGACGATGACATTGGTATCATAATCATAGCATTGTTTCTATACACTATGTTCTTTTTTTCTTTTTTTACATTATCTTACACTCTTTTTTTGAATGAGTAAAATGTAAAATAGAGGATAGTAGTAAAAATGAGTGAAAGAGAAGGTTGGTTTACTCGAAAAAGAAGGGAATTGGGGAATCGAAGTATTGTAGAGTACTACGATGAAGGTAAGTTCGTGAGCTTGGAATCATTAAGTTATAGAAACTGGCAGCATCGCGAAATAGATAGAGTTACAGAGATTGCATTACAATTGTTATATGAACTACCAGGAATGACATCTGGTGGGTATTGGATAGATGACCTAGCAGCAACTTGTGATTTCATAGGAGACAGTTACAAAGCTCTATCAAAGCTAATTAAGGGAAGAAAAAAGTTTTAAAAGTAAGGAGAATAAAAAATGAGAATAAGAGATAATGTCGTCTCTCTCGAGCTTGCAAGAAGATTGAAAGAAATTGGTATGAATATTCCTAGTCTCTTCTATTGGCGAATATGGAACGATGGGTCAGTTGATATCACAATGAGACATGAAAATGATTTTGTTTCTTCTGGTACTGGCAGAGCAGTGATAGAAAAGATACAAGCTTATACTGCGGCAGAATTAATTGAGGAGTTACCTGGCTTTATAAGGCAACCTAAAGATAAAGGTATAAAGTACATTCTATCCATACATAAGTTTTGTGATGGCTACGTAGTAGGATATGAGCATTGTTATGATGGTGTACTTAAATTTTTTCTACAAGAATTTGAGAGTGAAAAACTCGTCAATGCTCTTGCAAAGATGTTAATTTGGTGGAGGAAGAGAGAAAGGAAATGAAAAAGAAAAAAGACTTAGATGCAATTTTGCAGGAAAAATTGGAGACTGGACCTTCGATAAAAAGTTATACAGTCAATGGATTTTCTATTACAAATGATCCAGAGCTACTAAAGGTTGTACATAGATGGCACATAGAGCGTTTGGAAGCACGAGGTATAGTAGAACCTTTTAACTTATGGCAAGGTAGAATTTACAAGAGAAGAAAGGTGAGGAAGGTGAGAAAGAAATGAGTGACCAAGAGTGGGAGTTTAAAGAGTACAAGCGTGCAGGCAGAGTGGATAGATTAGCGATACTAAATAAGAAGTACAACCTTTCAAAAAGTTCTGACTTGGAATTAGTAATGGCGATGAAAACACTATGCAACGAGTACATGATGTGCCAATATACTTATTCTCCAGGATTAGATGATGTCTGGAACTCTATTGTAAGAATCGCAAAAGAAATAATTAGGAGGTAGATAAGGAGGTAGATAAAATGAAAATAGTAAAAAAAGCAAAAATTGAAATAGTAACACTATCCCAACTAAGAGAAAACGACGAAATCCTCTGGTCGAACCTCAGATGCAAGGTTCTGAGGATAGACAGATGGAATCGTAAAGTGACTTTCATTCCTTCTTCGTTGCCAGATTACGACAATCCATTCGAAGGTTCGTACATGCACTACTACAGAATTTTAGACTGTGAAGAAAGAAGTGTTTGTACATTTTGTGGGAGAGTAATAGAAAACGGTGACATATGTGAAGAATGTAAAAAAGTAGGAGAAAGATCAAATGAGCGAAACTACTGAAAAAACATATGCAGCTATTTGTATACGTACAGCACTAACTGATTTAAAAAATGCAGAAAGTTTTCTAGAGAAGTCTGATAAGAATAAGCAAGTTATAATAAAAAGTGTAATATCTATATTGGAATCGGTTACTAACGAGCTAATCAATGTACAAAGATTGAAAATAAAAGTTGAAAGTAAAAGTAGATATGTAAAATGGTAAAGGTATCTATAGACTGCGAAGAGGGGGAGGAAGCTCAAATGAGTGAAACCTCTCATTGGATACTCAGTGAGCTCTCTGATAAAACTCAAAAGAAGGCAGAAGAAATAATCAACGAGAAAAAATTATCTGCTAAACATACTTTAAATCAAGAAGAGAAAAAAATACTTGAGAGAAACTTGGAGATATACGAATTAGCAATGATAGACTTTTGGGACAAGAAAGAGAAGAGAAACGATTTTTCTGATTTGAGTAAGAAATGCTTTGATATACTCCAGACATTTCCTATACCTCAAAGTGATATATCAAAAATTAAGCATGTCTTGAAATTAGTTGCTTATTCGTATATAGGAGAAAAACAGGAAGATACCAAGAAAATTTTAAGAGAAAAAAAAGTCTGGAGAATTGAAATTGACGAAAATATACCATGGAACGAAAGGCTACTTAAGAAAACATATTTAGCAGTATTGTATCTCATGCGAAAAGAGTCATGGAAAGATATTAGCAATGCAGTGAGTTTGATAAATGAATTACGAGATGAACAGAAAAAGTATGAAGAAAAATACTTGAATTCAATTGAGCTAAGACTCAAAAGAGATGCGGCTTTGGAACTCGCTTCGTTCTATCATTTTGCCAAGTCTATAGAAGTATTAGGGAAATTCATACTAGAAGGTAGACCTTCGAGTAACAGAGTTATAGATGAGGTAAGCTATCATTTGAAAAAAGGAATCAAGCTTTGTGAGCTTTCAGGTAACTTTGAGTTCTCTTTTATCCTTCAACTAGTACTATCAATGTTTGAAAAAATGATACTTGATAAAAAAACAATTTCATATACAAAAATAAAAGGAGGTATGTAAAAATGGTAAGAATATTCTTAAAAGCGGAAATCTCACCTGGTACAAGTATTGAGGAAGCAATAGAAGCAGCAAAAAAAGTAGCAGAAAAGCTAGGAGTAGGAATTGATTTCGACTTCAATGGTGTTCCAGTGACTGTTTTTCCTTGGACAAATACAAAAGAGAAGATAAAAGATTACGAGTTTGAACTAAAGAGAATGGATATATACAATATGAGGTAGAAAACAATGGGATGTGAAGATAGCACGAGTCATATAGTAGGCACTGAGGAAATCAAAAAGCTTTTGCGAGACGGTGATACACTAGTTACATTTTTTTACATTCATGAACAACTTCACCAAGGTTCTCCTCTGAATACAGAGCTTGATAAAGAGTATTTTGACAATATCGGGATTATCATTGATCGTAATGGAACAAAAAGATTCTATCGCCTATCAGAATACTTGAAAAACAAGAAAAAAGAGAATAAGCGATTCACATTTTTAAGACGCCGATATAGAGAAACAATATTTTCATTTTTAAGAAGAAGAAGAGGTGATAAAAAATGGGGGATTTTTTGAAAACTTTATTCTATGTTACACTAGTTCTCTTTTTTGTAGCTGGTACAGCATATTTTGCAGTAAGTGCATATTTTATGACAAAAGACATAGCCCAAAAGTCATTAACAAATCCTGATATCCTTAATGATATCAATAAAACAATAACAAGTTACCAAAAAGGCTTATTGGCATCACACCTTCAAATATGGTCTTTCACTCTTGTTACCTTACTTCTCATATCAGGTATTTTAGGCTACTACGGTGGTCTATGTAGCTGTAGTAATCCAATTTTGATAGTTTTTACAGTAATACCATTATCTGCTAGTGCTATGCTTTTAGGTGTATTAGGGTTTTTAATTATATCAATAGTTACAGCAATATCAGCTCTCGGAGGATTGATTAAAGCGACAAATGCTCATATAGATGCAGGACTTATAAGGAGGTAGAAAAATGAAGAATATATTTTTCTTTCTAAAAATTTCTATTTGTCTACTAATGTTGTACGCACTGAGTATCTACCCTATAATGGCAATAGATTTCAAAAAAGTTAATACTACAGAACAAATAGAAACAATTAATAATACAGTAGTTAATGACACACTAGCGTTTTTCAAAAAGGGACTACTATCTTCATTTTCTACTTTATGGTCTATCGTACTTGTTATACTATCTATCGCTGGTGTTATTCTCGGTTACTACGGTGGTTTGCTGAATAGTGGGTGTGTGAAGGACCCAGTTGCAGAATTTCTTGCTTTTGTACCAATGATTATCAGTTTTCTTGTTTTAGGAACGTTTGGATTTGTAATCATAGGATGGTGTACAGTGATAGGTATGATAGTGGGAATATTTGTATCATGAGAGAGTAGTAGGAGAGGGAGGTGAAAAATGAAAAAAATTCAGAAGCAAAAAATTCAGAAACTTTTGAATTTTCTTTTGTACTCTGGAGCAATATTGTACATAATGTGGTGTATAGTGTTCTGCGTTATGTCTATTGCATGGTTTGTGATGTTACTACCTAAAATTACAGGGCAAGTAGTCACTAATGTAACAATAAGTTCTTGGGGAGGAGGAGTTTTAATACCATATTCTTTGTGGTGGTCTATTGTACTTACTGTGTTAATCATTGTCGGTGCTATTCTAGGCTACTACAGCGGCTTGGGGAGTGGTTGTTATCCGATTTTAATGATTTTTGCGGCAGTACCATTGTGTATTAGCTACTTAACTCTAGGTATCTGGGGATTTTTGGTAGTAGCTATAGTCACTGTAATAGCGGTCTTGAAAGGGGCATCCGATATGAAACCACCTTATAGAGCGTTGTAAATTAAAAAGAGGAGAAACAGAGGACAAAAAGAATAATAAATTTGAACCTTTCTTTAAAACTTTTTATTTGTATAGTAATATAGTAATATTATATCGAGTACTTATTCTGTGGATACCAGATTTTGGAAAGTTTAGTAAGAGAAAGAGGAGTTTATAAAAGTTTATGAGAGAAATGAAAGAAAAAAAGTATAGAATAGATGGGCATAAAGTAGAAGTAATAACAATCGAGGAGATTCTTCAAAAAATAGAAAAATCGACTGCAAACCTGAGAACAGAGAAACAAAAAACAATCATGAGATACATATTATTGGGTGGTGAATATGAGCGAATCAGTGCTGCTCTTGAATCTCTACCAATGATTCAAGAAAAATTAGAGAAACTACGCGATGATGTACTCAAAGAAATGAAGAAGTCTGAAAAAGTCTATTTAGATTTCAAAAAAGAGAGGGAGGAACAAAATGATAGAAAAAGAACGGATAGAAAAAATTCTATATAAGGTATATGAATTGAGAGGTACAATACTAAGAGCAATGAGAGAAGAGCCAGAGAGTATAGCTCTCTTCGAGGCTAACATGGGAAGAAGTGTACAAGACATTCTCGTAGATCTCGAGAGGATAGAAGAGGAGTGCAGGAGTGCACTTGAAATGTACAAAATAAAAGCTGGAGATATTTTCATAGTGGAAGAAATGACAGATGAAGGGATGGTAGCTAAAGAGCTAAGAAGTGAAAACGAAGTGAACAACATGATACAATTCGCTGAAAAAAATAGAAATATTCAGTTCTGGAAAGGAGTAAAGTACGGTCTTCTTTGGCTACTGAGAAAAGAGGTTGTAGATTATAGGGAGTACTATAGCTAGAAGAAGAGGAAAAATGAAAAGAAGAAGAGATAGAATAGACATCTACATGAATGGCGGAAGTTGGCGATCAAAACCGGATGGCTCGAATGAAAACGCAAATAGGTTGAGAAGTATTGGTGGTATGAAAGCATTTATAGCAGAGAATGAGATAGCAAGACATACATTGAAATACGTATATCCAATTGAAGTTAGTAGAGCGCACGTAGATGGGTTCTTTCATATCCACGACCTTGGTTCAGGTATTGTTCCTTATTGTGCAGGCTGGAGCTTACAAGACCTACTACTTAATGGGTTCAATGGTGTAAGAGGGGTAGTACAATCTCGACCAGCAAAACACTTCAGTTCAGCACTGGGGCAACTTCTCAATGCTGTAGGTGTTGTTCAGCAAGAATGGGCAGGAGCTATGGCATACAATTCAGTTGATACTTATTTTGCACCACTTATTAGGCGCGACGAATTGAGCTATCGACAAGTAGTACAATACATACAAGAGTTCGTACACAGTATCAATGTACCTACAAGATGGGGGTTTGAAACCCCATTCCTTAATTTTTCGTTTGATTTAAAGCCTCCTGAAGATCTCGCAAGTCAGGGAGTCATAATTGGGGGTAAGATGCAAGACACAGTGTACGGAGATTATCAAGAAGAGATGAATATGTTTAACTGTGCATTTCTTCAAGTGATGTACGAAGGTGATGCAGATTCATCAATCTTCAAATTCCCGATACCTACATACATGATAACAGAAGATGGGTTCGACTGGGACTCAGAGGTAGGACATTGGCTATCAAAAGCAACAGCGAAGTTTGGTCTGCCATATTTCCAGAATTGTGGTAGAAACACAGGATTAAATCCACGGGACGTAAGATCAATGTGTTGTCATTTAAATCTCAACCTAACAGAGCTCAAACGAAGAACAGGAGGCTTATTTGGTTCAGGTGATACAACAGGGAGTGTAGGTGTTGTTACACTAAATCTTGCAAGAATAGCTTATCTTGCAAAAGACGAAGATAGATTCTTCGAAATGCTATGGCACTACATGAATCTCGCAAAAGAATCACTAGAGATAAAAAGAAAAATATGTAACGAGAGTTTCAAGAAAGGGCTAATGCCATTTTCAAGGATTTTTCTCAGACATCTTGAAGATGATTACTTAAGAAATCATTTCTCTACGATTGGTGTGATAGCTGGTGAAGAAGCGTGTAGAAACCTTCTTGGACGTTCAATAGCTGATGAGGAAGGTTTGAGGTTTATGATCAAAGTACTAAACTTCATACGAAAAGGGTTACTGAAGTTCCAAGAAGAAACAGGAAACTTGTGGAATCTGGAAGCGACACCTGCAGAAGGTGCATCGTACAGATTAGCGAGGATAGATGCAAGAACTCTAGATAAGTGTTACGTATCAGGAACACGCAAAGATCCATACTACACGAATTCGACACAACTTCCTGTAGATTACACACATGTTCTGGGAAAAGCTGTGAGACACCAAGAACAGTTACAAAGCTTGTATACAGGGGGTACAGTGTTCCATATGTATCTACCTGAGCGACCAGATGAAAGAGTTATCCCATTTCTCATTCAGCGCATGATAGAACGCACAAGAATTCCATATTTCACTATTACACCAACGTTCTCGATATGCAGAGTTTGTCATCAGTATCTTCCAGGTGAGCAGCCAGTGTGCCCATTCTGTGACGGTCAGACAGATATATTCACTAGAATAGTAGGATACTACGCACCATTGGGACTATGGAACAAAGGAAAGAAGCAAGAGTGGAAAGCAAGAGTTGCTTTTGACCCATCAAGTTTCTCTGGAGTAAACTAAACTTCAAGATAGTTTTTTATATACTACTAAAATAAATATGTTATTGTTAATAGGAGGTGAGAGAGGGGATGTATGTAAGATTTGGAAAAAATAAAGTCCCTTTTAAAACGCCAAAGGACCTGAAAAACAAACGAGAAATAGGCATATATAAAATAAGAGATGATGAAAGAGGTGTATTGTGGGCTATTATCAGCTATACTAAAAAAGGAGATACAATACCATACAGAGGAACAATGAGAGTCAGACTACCAGCAATAGCAAGGAACTACTCAGATGATGCCTTTGGAATAGGAGGAAGATAAGGAGAGTCTTCCTCCTACAATGGGAAGAGAGAAAAATGCCTAAAACATCATCAATATGGTATCATAGGCGCTGGGGCTATTTCAGCTCAGCACGAGGCAGGAAACCAAAGAAAGGAATAGCTGGACGAAGACTTAAATATCCATGTGAGATATGTGGTGAACCTATCAAAAAAGGAGAAAGATATGTAGTACTTTACTATGTGCCCGATATTGGCTGTCCATCTGTTCCTGAGTATTATCATGAAAAGTGTTTAGAAGAGCGAAGGAAAAAGGAGTAGAAAGCAAGAGTTACTTTTGATGTATTGAGTGTTTCTGGAGTAATTTAAACTTTAAACTTTTGTAAATCAATAGCGTTTTTCATGATATATCTGGTAAACTAAGAGTAGTAGATTCCCTTACTAAAGGAGTTCAGTACTGTGGTTTGGTAAAGAAATCATAATATCAAGTATACATGAAGTATACATGTTGCTCTTTGTTTGTTTTACATTTTTTATATCTTATATCTTATATATTTTATATTTAGATATAAAAGTTCAGGTAGGTTGAACTTTTATATATGGGTTCTCTAGAAATCCATAAGATTTATATAGAACCCCTGATTTTTGGGTATGTTTTCTAGTAAAAGAAGGAATGTCTTTATTTCAAATGGTTAAAGAAACCATTTGAAATAAAGACAAAAACTTTTATATCTGAATATATAGGTGTCTTGTTACGTAGTAACATTAAGAAGAATTTATATCTGAATATAATTTATATTCAGATATAAAAGTTCCAATCATTGAAACTTTTATATAAGAGTAACCTTTATATAAAGTTAGGAGGTAGCAAAATGTTATACGAAGAAAATCTAAGTACTATACTAACAACTAAGAACTGGAAAAAAGTAAATGAACAAGAAAAGAAAAGAACTACTGTTCACCTACCTCAGTGGCTGAGATTAAGCCTTTCGGAGTTGAAGGAATTGTACAATCTGAGTTGGGCAGAATTAACAAGTAGAATGATTGAGCATGGATTCAGTATAATCCAACACAAGTATAGTGAGCAAATAACAGCAATAGGAAGATATCGCAAGAAGCTCAGATTCGCAAAGATACAAGTTATAAGAAATTTTTCTACTGATTTTTCAGTAACCGTAGACGGATTAGACAAACCTAAGAATAAACCTGTTACTATGAGTAGAAATATCTACTCAGGAATAGGAGAGATAGGAGAAAAATTAGGAATTGACTTATCCTCTATGATAAGACTTTGTCTCTATCATAGTTTGATAGAAACAGATATCATACCAGTAGAGATGAAAAATCATGCTCGTAGTGAAGTAGATGAATTTGAACGAACCATTATAGAGAGAGAACATGTAATGGAGAAACTAGCTGAAGCAGATGATGGATGGGAAGAAAAATGGAAAAAATGGCAACAAAAAGAAAAGAAGAATCAAGTGGGTCAATTAACCTACAATTAATTCATAATGGAGTTGAATGAAAAATGTACATAGATAGTAAGCTGACTGGAAATCCAAATACAGTTTACGTAGGGGGTGTAAAAAAGGCAGATCTAGAGAAGTTAGTTGGTCATAAGGTGATATCAAAACAAAAATGGGGAGACTGGATTTTCTTAATAACAATAGAGGATGCAGTAAACTTGAAACTAATGACACAAGAGAAAGCAAGAAGTAGATATTTCCAATTGACAGGGAGAAGAGCGAGCAAAGAATATCCTAAAGGAATTAATGATGAGTTAGGAATAAAGAAAATAAAAAGAAGAAATAGGAGGTAGAAGAATGTTAAGCAATGAAGAAAAAAGAGAATTCATAGATACACACCTTGAAAATCTCATTTTTGTCTTGCGAGTGCATCTTGATATGAGTGAGGAAGATGTACTAAAAGAAATTGAAACGAGAATTAATTCATTAAAAACTCAAGAATAATTCTAGAGAAATATGACTGTATATCTTCTTAAATGGGGGAGAAGAGTAAAACAAAGTATTCTCAGTTTTCCAATGGAAATAATAAAAGAATTCAAAGATACAACGGAAAAAGAGATCTCTGTATTTTTAGTAAAATGGAAATATAAGTTCAGACGAGGCAGAAAATCCTCTATAATAGTACTTGCAAGTTCTCCTGATGAAGTAAAAAACTATGTCAGAGAACTATTTACTACTTCAAAAGAACTGACTATTAGAAATATCATTGATTTCAATGATATTGAGGTAGTAAAAACATCTTTTCCATTTAAACTAACGGAGAATGAAAAAGATCTTATTGCACTGATGGAATTACTAAAGAGAGATGGAGAGAAGACATATAGAGAAATTAACAAAGAATTGGGATTTTCGATAAAACATATAAGAACATTAATTAAGGAATATAGTAGGACATTGGTCAATTGTGATGATTGTTTTGATGATTATTTGTTTTATAAGAAACATAGAAAGCATGAGGAAATGAAAATAGGGATTACGAATATAGGGAAAGAAAAATTAGATTTTTTAAATAAAATCTTAAAGATATAGGAATAATCAGATCTAAAGTGGTTTCCTGAAAGAAAAATGAATACTAAAGTTATAATCAAAACTGATAAATTCAGTTTTTGTAATATTAGTGAAGGTAGTATAGGAGTTATAGTACATAAAGCAAGAAACTATTACAACGAGACAGTTTATGATGTGAGAGTTGATCAATGTGTACTACGTCTTACAAAAGATGAAATAGAAAAGATGGAAAATAATTAGTAAATAATTTGGTTAGGAGAAATGCACGAAGAAATGATGAAATATAGGTATAAGAAAGAAGAAGATAAGTTAAGAGATCATCAAGTATACTACGCCAAGACAGTAACTGTAATAACACGTAGAGGAAAAGGTCTTGTTCAAGATACCTTCAAATTTGATAACATTTACGTCAGATTTGCACGGGAAAGCCTTGAGCTGAGTGATCACAAAGATTTCTACCCACAACTGATGTATTTCCCATTACGAGAAGTTACGAGAATAGATATGGATATAGAAGAAGTAGAAGAAGTAGAGGAAGAGAAAAATGATGAATAACATCATGCTGGATATAGAAACATTAGGCACAGTTA
>Ga0190362_1000053_pt1 | contig 14565 bp, 16 predicted proteins | sample 48721856_MG_FD_163437 | JGI IMG/M metagenome (GOLD analysis project Ga0190362, IMG submission 163437) | Hydrothermal vent microbial mat bacterial communities from Southern Trench, Guaymas Basin, Mexico - 4872-18-5-6_MG | ecosystem: Environmental > Aquatic > Marine > Hydrothermal vents >...
GTCTTTAAAGATATATCTATACCAAAATGATAAAACTCTTTCATTTTTTCTCCAAGTAAAATTTCCCTATTTACTCTTTTTAAAAATTATGTTATAAGCCCAGATTAAGGTAAAAGCAAGAGCATGCTTGAGCACTCAATCCTCAACCTATTTGAAAACTGTGTTGATGCTAGAAAACATGCTCTTTTATTAAGTAAGGCCTACTTTGACATCCACCAAAGGGAGAGACTTGTTTCCTTTTTAAAAACCCATTCACACTTTCGGATTGAATTAGAGAAAAATGGGAATTACTTGGTTGCGTGGTTGGGTTCAGATAAGAAAGAAATTTTTGGTTTAGTAAAAATTTATAAAAAAAGATGTGTCTTAGAATGCTTGACCAAGGAGCGCGTTGAAGAAGGTAAAAAAATTTTGGAAGATGACTTGAAAGAAGCAATTAGATTTAGAGCATATAGTTATCAAAATATTAATTTAGCATCAAAAGATGATAAAATATCAGATGACTGGTTAAGTTTATGGGGTTTAGATAGAACTTGTTTGGGATGTCAATTTCAGGATTACAAACTAAAATTAGAACAGGAAATCTTAACCATTTTAGATACAGGATTTCGTCTTTTACGAGCAGTAGAGAAAACAGAAACGATTAACCCCTTTATGACAAAAACTTTATCTCATCTTACCCAACTTATAGATAAATTAAGTAATTTTCTTATTTTTTTAGAAACAACATGCTCATTTACCACATTAAAAAAAATAAAAAAACAACTTTATTTGCTCTTTGACCAAACTGAGGCAAAATTACTAGAATTACTAGAGGGACTGGGTAACAAGGAAGAAGTCATCCGGCTATACCTCAATAAAAATTGGAATCATTTTGATGATATAGATGAAGACCAAGCGATTAATCCTTTACCCAGCAACCTTTCTGAAGCCTTGATGGCTGGATGGCGTAAGGAAACCGAAAGAATGATTCTTTCTCCTGATATGGATTTAGTCACTGTATTAGAGAAACAGCCCATAGAGTGGCTAGAAGCTATATATACATTTTCAGGTCTAACTGATGATTGTAGAAATAAAACTCAATATGTTCAGGCTATTAGTAATTTTTTAAAAAAGGAGTCAAATCTAAAACAAATAGTTCAAGAACTCCACTTTTCTGCTCAAAGAGCTTTGAGTTTTATTTTAGAGGCAAATGGAATATGTCCTTATGAATATTTAATTAACATTTTTGGAAATGATAACCAAGATGGCTTTTATTGGCGTGAGAGACCGCCTAAAAGTGTGATTGGTATTTCCAGGGCAAGAGGATTACTGTTTGTGGGTCATATTAAAAAATTAAATAATATCCAAAAAATAGCCTTCATTCCATCTGATTTGCGTCATCCTTTGCAAAGAATTATATCAATCCCCGATAATAACCACCATCTACTTGAATAATATTTCCAGTTAGATAACTAGCTCGCTCTGAAGCTAAAAATACCACTAAATTGGCAATTTCTTCAGGTGAGGCCAGACGGCCAAGGGGGATTTTTTCTTCCCAGTTTTTAAAGATTTCTTTTGATTGAGTATTTTTTTCTTGGGCCAAGTTTTGAGCCAAGACCTTCACTCTTTGCGTAAGAGTATAACCAGGACATACACTATTTACTAAGATATTATCCTTAGCCACTTCATCAGCCAAAGTCTTTGTCCAACCCACTACGGCTGCCCTAAGGCTATTAGACAACATTAAACGCCCAATGGGCTGCTTTACGGAAATAGAAGTCATGGCAATAATACGCCCCCATTTTTGCTTACGCATATAAGGAATAGCTTCCCAAGCCATGTTTAAGGCACTCATTAAGGTAAGGTGAAAGGCCTGTTCCCACATTTGTTCTGTAGTTTCCTCAAAATAAGCAGGTGGAGGTCCACCTGCATTGGTTACTAAGATGTGAACCGTCCCCCAATAATTAACTGCTTTTTGAACAAATTTTCTTGCCTCTTTGGATATAGATACATCCGCCTTAATAGGTAAAACTTCACTGCCTAAAATACTTTCTATCTCATGGGCCGTGGTTTCTAAGAGGTCTTTATGACGGGCACAAATGGCTACCTTTGCTCCTTCTTTAGCCAATCCCAAGGCAATAGCCTTCCCTAATCCTTTACTAGCGCCAGCTACAAGAGCAATTTTATCCCTAAGACCCAGTTCCAATGTCAGCTCCTTTTATTAACCAATGAATGATGGTGCGCACGGGCACTCCAGTTGCCCCTTCGGCATAATATTTCCATTCTTTTTCTAAAAATGCAGGGCCAGCAATATCAAGATGCACCCAATTTTTTACCTCTTCACCCACAAATTCCTTTAAAAACAAAGCCGCAGTGATAGCCCCTCCATAACGGGAACCTATATTTTTAATATCACTAAAAGTGCCCTTAATTTCCTCTTTAAGTTCTTCATCTAAAGGAAGGGGCCAAAATTTATCTCCCATTTCTTGTCCTATATTTTGGAAAAGGCTTACTAGCCTTTCATTACTACAAAAAATACCAGTGGTATAACGTCCTAAGGCCACCATACATGCCCCAGTCAGGGTAGCCATGTCCACCATTACCTCAGGTTTTAAATTTGAACCATAAATTAAGGCATCGGCTAATATAAGCCTACCTTCGGCATCAGTATTCCCAATTTCAACGCTTTTACCATTTTTAAACACAATGATGTCATCTGGCCTAAAGGCATTACCACCAGGCATATTTTCGGCAGTTGGGATAAGCCCATGGATTTCCAAATTTAATTTTAACTCTGCTACTGCCTTTATAATGCCTAATACTGCACATGCTCCAGATTTATCACACTTCATGGTCTTCATAAATTTTTCCGGCTTGAGGTCTAAACCTCCACTGTCAAAGGTGATGCCTTTGCCAATTAAAACCACTTTTTTCTGAGGCCTTTCTCCTTTATAAACAAGATGGATAAAGCAAGGAGGATGTTCACTTCCTTGCCCTACGGCCACAATACCATTCATACCTTCTTTTTCTAGGCGGTTTTTGTCATATATTTCGCATACCAAACCATGTTCTTGGGCTAATTTTTGGGAAATGTTAGCCAAATCCATAGGCTTAACTACATTACCTGGTTCATTAACAATTTCTCTAGTAAAATTGGTGGCTTCAGCTAATATTTTACCTATCTGGATGTACTCTTTATACTCTTTTTCAGCTAAGACCTGGACTTGTTCTATCTCTATTTCTTCTTTATTAGGTTTTTTATATTTTTTAAATCGATAATCTCCTAATATTATTCCCTCGGTTAGAAATTGGGCACTTTTCTCACCCAAAATCTCTTCTCCTAAGACTTCAAAATATACATCTTTATTTTTCAATTCCTTGGCCTTTTTTAACCCCACATTTGCTGCCTTGCGGATGGTATCTGGGTTAAGTTTTTCTTTTTCTCCAAGCCCCACCACCACAATATTTTTGAACTTTACCTCTTTATGCCCAGGCATAAATACCGCTTCACCTGCTTCTGCTTCAAAGTGAATATCCTTTAAAAAATCTTTTAAAAGAGAAGACATGGCCTTATTTACTACTTCTGCTATTGGGGTTAAATGCTGTTTTTTATACACCCCTACCACTAAGACATCACCCTTCAAACGAAGCACATCCTTTCCTACTAAGCTAAACTCCATACAATAGCTCCTTTTATTTTATAATTTGGGTTTTTTATTTAAGTTTATTGCCTGCTCAATTTGATAGGCAGTTTGGAGTAAGTTTACTTCGCTAAAATGCGGTCCTATAATTTGTAGACCTATAGGTAAACCATCTTGACTAAAACCGCCAGGTAGTGAAATAGCAGGTAAACCAGCTAAATTTATAGGAATAGTAAATATATCTGAAAGATACATTTGCAATGGGTCATCTACTTTTTCTCCGATCTTAAAGGCAGGGGTGGGAGTAACAGGTGTAAGTATAAAATCACATTTTTCAAACGTTTGCATAAAGTCTTGCTTAATCAAAGTCCTCACTTGGGAGGCCTTTTTATAATAGGCCTCATAATATCCTGCGGAAAGGGCATAGGTGCCTAACATAATCCGGCGTTTTACCTCTGAACCAAAACCTAGAGACCTTGTTTGACAATACATTTCTATCAAGTTCTTAGCAGTTTTATCTCGGAAACCATATTTCACTCCATCATAGCGGGCTAGATTGGAACTAGCTTCAGCCGGGGCAATAATATAATATACTGCCACCGCGTATTCCAAATGAGGTAAGGAAATTTCTACTATCTCTGCACCTAAATCACAAAGTGTGTTTATAGTCTTTGCTATTACTTTTTGAACATCCTTATCTAACTCTTCACCTTGTATTTCTTTGACTATCCCAATTCGACAGCCCTTTATCTCTAAATCTAGATGTTGAGTATAATCTTTTCCTTCTATCAGGGCAGAGGTAGAATCTCTTTCATCATGTCCAGCAATAACAGAAAGCAAAATGGCTGCATCTCTCACGTCCTTGGTTAAGGGCCCGATCTGGTCTAAAGAAGAAGCAAAGGCTATTAGACCAAAGCGAGAAACAAGACCATAAGTAGGTTTTAAGCCTACCACCCCACAAAAAGAGGCAGGCTGACGAATAGAGCCCCCGGTATCTGAACCCAATGCCCCTACACATTCATCTGCCGCTACAGCCACCGCCGAACCTCCACTAGAGCCTCCAGGCACTCTTTCCAAATCCCAGGGGTTGTGAGTAATCTTTATGGCTGAATTTTCAGTAGAAGAACCCATGGCAAATTCGTCCATATTAGTCTTTCCCACCATAATTGAACCTGCATTTTTAAGGTGTTTTATAACTGTGGCATCATAAGGAGGAATAAAGTTATATAAAATTTTAGAGGCACAGGTAGTTTTAATACCTTCTGTGCAAATATTGTCTTTAATAGCTAGGGGTATCCCGGTTAAAGGAGTAATACCTTCTTTTTTTATCAATCTATTTTCGGCCTCTTCTGCTTGTTTAAAGGCGAATTCTTTAGTAAGGGTAATATACGCCCCTAATCTTTCTTCTACTCTTTCAATCTGTTGAAAGACATCCTCTACAATTTCTTGAGGCTTAACCTCCCCTTTGTGAAGCAAGTCTTGCAACTCCCAAATAGTCTTTTTATTGAGCATTTAAATTCCTTTGGGATATCACTCTTTGAGAGGTAGTATACTTCCTTTTTTTCCTTAAAAGTATTTGGAACATATCAAAAATTGTGTCTCCTGTCAAATAAACCAAAATTCGTAATAACTTTAAAAGAAAACCCACCCGCCTGCCGTCGGGCAGGCCTGCCCGACGGCAGGCAGGCAAAGGGAACAAACTGATTTTTCTTTTAAATGAAATACCCTGCCCTCAAAAATGCCGCCTTCTGTGATGGCTAGTCTGTCAGTATGTAATTCCCCTTCAAAAATCCCTGTTTCCTGAATTTCTATAATTTCCTTGGCTACAATTTTCCCAAGTAACCTTACCCCAAATGGTAACTTTGTTTGTTTCTATCTCTGCTTTTTGTCCCACTGTTAACCAATCTGCCTTTATGTTTCCTTCCAATCTACCTTCCAGATGTAATTCCTTTTTATCCTTGAGCAAAATTTATTTTTTCTTTGATATAAGGTAAGGGATTTATCCTTTTTTTATTTTTCCAAACCTCATAATGAAGATGAGACCCTGTGCTTAAGCCCGTTGAACCTATATAGCCAATAACATCTCCTCTTTTTACTTCTTGTCCTTCTTTAACAATGTATTTCTTTAAATGTGCATAAAGGGTAGAATAACCACATCCATGCTCAATGATAACAAAATTGCCATTTCCTTTTGTTCTACCTGTATAAACCACTATACCATTAGCGGTGGACTTTACAGGTGTGCCTATGGAAGCTGCAATATCCACACCATGATGGAAATCCTTTAAGCCCGTTATAGGATGAATCCGCCAACCAAAGGAAGAAGAAATATAGCCTGATGTAGGCCAACCTAGTGGGGTTGCCAGATAGATAGATTTTTGTCTTTTTAAATATACCTTTAAAGAAGAAATGCTTCTTATTCTCTTTTCTATCTCTTGTTTTATATCTTCTATTTCTACCGCCCCACTTGATGAAGGCAGGTCTTTGAATTCAGCCTGCTTGATAATTTCTTCTTTGGAGCCCAATTTCAATAAACTCCTCAGTTTTTGCTCGGTCTGTTTCAACTGAACTAATGTGTTTTTAAGAGAAGCTACATCTTGTTGATATTTATTTTGCCAAAAAACAAGTTCTTTTTCTGACTGGTGCAATTTATAATAGGTTAAGCTTATTGCCCCAACCATGATTGCTAAGGAAAAAACACCCAGCAGTATTAATCCCCATAAAGGAAAAACTCTTTTAAAAAATTTTTTCTTTTTAGAGGGCACAACTATTATACTTATTGGCATTAAAAACAGATTCCAGACCCTTTTCATGCCCATCACTCCTTAAGTTTTTAGGAAATACATATAAAGTTTCTCATTAATTGTCAATAAAAACTGCTGAAGTTCCCGAGTAATGTTAGCAAATAAGACAAAATTTATGGTTTAGCAATTGACAACTTTCTGGCTTTGCTTTAAAAAGAAGCCATGCATGTTTCTAAATGGATGGCCACAAAAGTCATCACTGTAACTAAGAAAACTGACATCAAGGAAGCACTCCAGCTTATGGAAAAGTATTCTATTAGACATCTCCCTGTAGTTGAGAAAGGTCAATTTGTAGGATTTGTTACTGAGAGTGATTTACGTCCACTTCTCATTCCCGCTATGTTAGAAGATATTAAGGTAAAGGATGCAATGATTACTGAACCTGTGGTAGTAAGTCCTGATACAGACATTGAAACTGCAGCTAAGTTAATTTATCAATATAAAATAGGCGGATTGCCAGTAATAGAAGGGAAAAAGGTGGCAGGAATTATTACCACTACTGATATCCTTAGAGCCTTTATTGAAATAATGGGAATTCTTATGGCTGGTTCACGGCTGGATATAGCCATTGGAGATGCTCCTAATGCCTTTAAAGAAGTATGTGATATTATTTCTAACCATCATGGCCGCATCATCAGCCTAGGTATCTTACCCAACGAAGAGGAAACAATTTATGCCTTCCGTTTAGAAAAATGCGATTTAAAACCTATTGTGAAGGCACTTTCCACCTCTGGTTATAAAGTAATCTCTACTTTCCCTTAAAAAAATGCGATGGCAACCAAATGATTTGGTGTTAATCCTCTCACCTGAGGGGAAACGTTTCTTAGTCCGGATAGGGCCCAAAAAGTTTAGCACTCATCATGGGGAGATTAATTTAGAAGCATTAACTCAAATTTCACCTGGAGATGTAATTTATACCCACAAAAATATACCATTTATTACCGTAAAACCCACTCTTTATGACCTCATTTTCCGTATTAAGCGTATTACTCAAATTATTTATCCTAAAGAATTGGGCTATATCCTTATACGATTAGGCATCAAACCAGGTAGTAGGGTAATAGAATGTGGGAGTGGGAGTGGTGCTTTAACTCTAGCCCTTGCTTGGTGGGTAAGACCTAATGGCCGTGTTTACAGCTATGAAAAAGAGGAGCGTTTTTTGAAAGTATGTTTAGAAAACTTAAATTATGTCGGGTTAAAAGAATGGGTGGAGTTGAAACATAAAAATATAGGAAATGGATTTGATGAAAAAAATGTGGATGCCATATTTTTGGATGTAAAAACGCCATGGATGTATTTTCATCATGCGTGGGAAGCCTTAAAAGGAGGATGTGTATTGGGCATCTTAGTACCCACTACCAATCAAATAACGGAATCATTGAAGTTTCTTGAAAAAAACTTGTTTAAAGATATAGAAATTATAGAAATCCTTTTACGCCGTTATAAGACAGTAGCAGAGAGATTGCGACCAGAAGATAGAATGGTAGCCCACACAGGCTATCTCATCTTTGCTAGGAAGGTAAATGATAAGTAAATGGTTTATAGAAACTGTTTTGAAAATGCTTCCTTTTTCGGCCATTGAGCCTTTGGCTAAATTTATTGCGCTTTCAGCTTACTTTGGGCTTGGTAAACGTCGGAGATTCGCTTTAGCTAATCTAAAACTAGCTTTGGGGGAAAGTCTTTCTCCCAAAGAAAGAGATAAGATTTTAAGAAAAAACTTGTTTTTATTTATCAGAGGAGTATTGGAAACAGGGAAATCTCTTTATTTATCTCCTGATTTTTTCTCTACCCACTTTGTTTTTTCTGGAGAGGAGTATTTAAAAGCTGCCTATCTTAAGGGTAAGGGAGTTATTACTGTGAGCGCTCATATGGGTAACTTCCCCCTATTTATAATTTATTTGGCCTTAAAGGGTTATCGTGTAGCAACTATTGCCAAAATACCCAAGAGAGGTCCTTTAGCTGAATTGTTTGAATCTCTTTCTAAAAAATTTGGATTTCGTTTTATCCAGGCGCGGGGAAGAAAAAAAGCAGCCCGTGAGGCCTTAAGACATCTTCATCAAGGAGGACTGCTTTTTTTACAATTAGACCAAAATGCCCCTCAACATCGGGCAATGATTCCCTTTTTTGGGTATTCAGTTCCCACTCCCAGGGGGCCAGTGCTTCTGGCTAAAAAAACAGGTGCATCTATTTTACCTGTTTTTATCTTAGATGAATCTAATTTTTACCATCAGGTATTTATTGAACCCCCACTAAAATTGGGGCGAAATATAGATAATAACCTTATCTACTTAATGCAACGCATTGAATTATATGCCCGTCGTTATCCAGAGCAATACTGGTGGTGGCATCGACGTTTTAAGAAATATATTGATTACAAACGATTATAAAACTCACTTTGCTTCCATTTTTTACTCAAGGGAGGACTTTGCCTCCCTTGATTTTCTTTGATTAAAATTCTATTGCCATTTGGGTAAAGAATAAAGAGCCATTAGTTGGATTACCAGTAGGATCTCCTCCACCATATCCTTCATTATAATCATTATAAGCATAAGCTAGAGACCAGGTAAGGTAATCATGGAGGCCAATATTGGCACCAACTGCATATCTATTCCTGGGTATTTCATAAATTTCCTGAGCATCTAAAGAACCTTCATATCTAAACATCACCTCTACTGGTTTGGGTAAAGGCACATAATTCTCAAGCGCAGCACCTACTTCCACTCCCCAGACTCTAGGACGTGCTCCTTTTTCCCCAGAACGCCCAATAAGTCCTTGTCTTTCAAGTGTTGATGTGGCAGTCATATATTCTGCAGTAAAATATAGACCTCTATATTCACCGCTAGCATAAACAGCTACTCCATCAATGTCTTTTTCAGTACTAAATTCTCCATCCCATGCACCTTCTTCATCAAAGTAATCTTTGAACCCGGAGGAATCAAGCACATTATTGATCCAAGAACCTCCTATTTCAAAACTATAATCTTCTGTTGAGATGTTATAACACAGATTAAAACCAAAGGTATCTACCTGTCTGTTTTCTTCACTATCACTTACATCTGCATAAACCGCAAAACCCTCTAGGGTAATATTAGAAGGCCCAAAGTCCTGAGTATACCCAATGATAACACCTGGGTCCCAAATTTCACCAAAATAAAGGGTGAGTGGCAAGTTTATAAATGGGTCATCTGGAAAGTGTGTATATTCTTCTCTTTTCCCAAAGGGGTGATAAAGCAAGCCAGCAGTAAGATATAAAGGTATATTCTCTGTTGGTCCCAGCGTGACATGACCCTCATCTATAAAGAATTCGTCTACTTCAAACAGAGGCACTACAGCAACATTTATCCAGTCAGCCACCTCTGCCTCTATAGCCAATGCTGCAGTAGTAAGCTGAATTTCTGAATCTTCTACTCTACCCTTCACATTTTTATGACCAATACTTTCTAGCCAAAAACCAGCTTCTAATTCACCGTGAAACTCTATTCTCTTAGCTATAGTATCAATAATGCCCTTTTCCACTTGAGCAAAACAAAGACTACTGAAAAGCATAAAAACCACCAACAATGTGCCTACTTTTTTCATGACTCCCTCCTACTTAATTTTTAAATTTTTTAGCAAAACCAATCGTTTTGCTGACACCCCTTTGTCTTAAATGAGTTTAACAATCCTGTTACCCTAATCACTGTGCTTAATTATTTCATCTCCCATACCTGAACCCAGATGACCGCATCCTGGGAAAGTTCCTTTCCGTTGTGTTTTAGATCCCCGCCTGCACCCAGGGCTGCAAAGCCCCACCAGCCTGCCCTGGGAAGACCAAAGGTAAATACACCATTTGAGTCTGCCTTGATAGTCTGGGTAACAAATGCATCATGAGGAGCCTCTACCTTGGCTTCCTTAACAAAGGCATTCCCCTTGATATCATGGTTCATGTACTCCACTTCGATCTCAGCGTTGGGCACTGGTTTGCCACCGCACGTGACCACACCGCGGAACACATTACCCACCCACAGGGCATAAGGTTTGTCCAAAGGGATAATCTCAACCGGCAGAGGGTCACCTACTGCTGCGTCCCAATCTGTTGGTGCACCAGCCACGTTGAAAATGACCTTGGTGCAATGCTGGATATATATGTCTTCTGAAGGTTCATAATAAGGAGCAGGCACAAAATAGAAGACATGATCCCCCATGCCTTTTAGTTTAACATCAGCCTCATAAGCCCTACCGCTATTGGTCAAACTCCTAAAGGTAATTGGCCTTAGTTTTTTTAATAAATCCCTTTTCTTTCCCTTGTGCATTACGCCAAACGCTATGGGTGGGTGTATCTTACCCTTTTCATCTTTTCCAATGTCCATGGTGTGACCTGCCTCAAATGGGTGGGTGAAGACCAGCTTGAGATTAATCTTTTTCGTTTTCGGGACGCTGTCCGGGCTATAAATCATCTGAAAATGGGCAAATGCAGAAATACTTAGCATAAATACAAATACCATACTTAATAACATAATTTTTTTCATCTCTTATCCTCCTTTCTATTCAGTGATGTCTTTACTGTCTACCTTAACTGCATGACCTGGCCCTGCATCAAAGACCACTGTATAAGGGACATCTGGCTTTTTAAAGGTAAATTCACTATCTTCATTCATCTTTCCCTTTATCAATACCTTTCCACTCTTATCCAACACAGTCATACTTACGCCAGCAGCAGAAGAACCATCAGAGAATCCACCCTCACATGTCACAGTGCCATCTCCATTGTCACAACAAGAGCAAAGCGGGGTGTGGGCATAAGAATAATTAGCCAAAAATACCATAACTATAAGACCAAATAAACAAATTAAGGCCCTTTTCATGGTCTCACCTCCTTTCTATGTAATTTTTGGTTCTCTTTTGATAAATCCCATTATTGCTGTGCATATTATTGCCAAGACATAAAAGGCAACCATTGCCTGAATTCCTGAAAGTCCTAAAAGATTTCCTCCCATGAACACAAGGATTGCTATTGTAAGCCCCAATATAATGGGATAGATTGTGGCAAATAACATCCATTTTGTGCTTCCGGTCTCCAACCGCACCATGATCAGTGTAGGAATGCAGGGAGGATACATGGCCATAAAAAGCATTATGGCCAAGGCATGAAGTGGTGTCCAACCCGTCTCTTTCCTCTTCATCCTCTCCCCAAGTTGTGCCTCTTCACCTGGTGAAGATTGATAAATGCTCCCCAGGGTTGCTACAGAATTTTCCTTTGCTGCAAAGGAGCTAATGAGAGCAATATTTATGCGCCAGTTAAATCCTGCAAATCTTGTAAATGGCTCTATAGCCCGGCCAACACGCCCCAGAAAGCTTGATATGACTGTCTCATCCTTGATGTCACGCCTGAGTTTCTTTCTTACCCGGGCAAGTTTCTTGTATGCCTTATAGACCTTTTTTGCATCTTTATCCTTTATCTTTTTCCCCTCAAGTTTATACTTTCCCTTTTTCACTATCTTGTAAAATTCAATATTTTTGGCCCTAAACTTTTCATCAATAGCCCTTTTTGCCTCCTTCCCCTTTGCCCTCATCATAGCAACCTTATATGAGTCCCAATATCTGGTAAATTCCATAAGCCCTTCGCCAGCCAAGCGCTTGGCATATGGATTGTCTTTTCCTATTTCCCTATAAAACTTCTCAATTGCCTGATTTGCCCTTTTTTCATAATAGGCCTTTCTCTCTTTACTTATTCCAGGCATGCTAATGAGTGCATAGACAATAGTGGCTACTGCGATAATGATGGTTATAACCTTTCTTACAAATAGCCATGTCCTTTCTAAACAACGGCGTAAGACACCAGAAATTGTAGGGATATGATAAGGAGGAAGCTCCATTACAAATGGAGCACTTTCTTTTCCCTTAAGCACAGTAATGTTTAAGGCCTTAGCTACACCAAGGGCTATGATTAGTGTGATTGTGGCTATAAAAAACATGGTAGGTGCCTTATATGCAGCAAAGAACATACCAATTAAGAGTACATAGAGTGGGATCTTGGCCATACAATTCATAAGAGGTACAGTAAGTATTGTTGCCATACGGGCCCTTTCATCCTTTATGCCACGGCACGCCATGACACCTGGTATAGCTCAGCCACCTACATATACACCACCCAATATATAAGGCAGAGTAGATTGTCCATGGAGGCCAAAACGCCTAAAGATACGGTCTAAGATAAATGCCATACGCGCCATATAGCCTGTATCTTCCAGTATGGCTATTAAGGCAAAGAGGATAAGAAAGATAGGGACATAATTTAGGACTGCCACAATCCCATCAATGACCCCTAAAGGTACTGAACGAAGGAGTGGGTCAAAGATAAACCCCTCATGGGGAAGGATTTTTGCCATAAGGTTTCTAAAGGAGGCCAAAATGGGCCAGGTATAATTGGTAATATTGTAGCCTTGGACTATAGAGAGTTCATATAGACCATAGATAACAGCAGCCAGGATAATAAAACCAAAGACCTTATGGCAGACAACTTTATCAATCTTATCAGATAGGGTTAAGGTTACTTCCTTTTTTCTCTTAATGACACCTTCTACAATCTTCTCTGCAGTAAGATAACGCCTCTGGGCGATGACCTTCTCGGGGGCCTCTTTGTATTGAGATATAAAGCTTTCCCTTTCTTTTTTTACATAATCTAGGATTTCCTTCCCATCTTTTAATCGCTCTTGAACAAGCCTTTCTGCCTCACTGTCACCCTCCATAAGTTTTACAGCAAGCCACCTTAAGGGATAGCCTTGAGAGAGTGCAGATTCTTCTGAAAGCCTTTTTTCTAAAGAGGATAGTATAGGCTCTAGGGCATTACCATAATTAATGCGGATAAGGCTAGAATGGATATTTCCCTTGGCAACGTCCCATATTGCCTTCTGAATTTCTTTTTTCCCTTTCCCTTTATTACCAATTGTTGGGATTACTGGAACCCCTAACTGTCTGCTCAATTTGTATATATCTATCTCAAGTCCCCTGCTTTTTGCTACATCCATCATGTTTAAATCAATTACCAATGGAATTCCCATCTCACCAAGCTGAAATGCAAAATAGAGATTTCTTTCAAGATTTGATGCATCTACTATATCAACTACCAATTTTGGCCTTTCATGGAGGAGAAAATCCCTTGCTATGCGCTCTTCTAATGTGTATGAGGTTAGGCTATAGGTACCAGGCAAATCAACCAGTTCTATCCTATCTCCTTGAAACTTAAATACTCCAGTCTTCTTCTCAACAGTTACACCAGGATAATTGGCCACATGCTGCCTAGCCCCAGTAAGGAGGTTAAAAATAGTGGACTTACCAGAATTTGGCTGACCTGCAACTGCTACTGTAATTCTTTCCTTTTTCATAATGGTTCCACCTCAATACCTCTAGCCTCTGAATGACGGAGGCTGACATGATATCCTCTAATAAAAAAATCAACTGGGTCTATAAGTGGTGCATTACGCACTACCTTTACCTTTGTTCCAGGCATAAAGCCCATGTCCATTAGGCGCTGCCCTGTAGCACCGCCTATATTTACTCTTATAATGCGGCATTCTTGACCAGGCTTTATCTCATCTAATGATGCCACTTTACCTCTCTCTAAATCAATTTAATTTAACTAAATTAAATAATTTAGCTTGGTTAAGTCGCTTATCACAAAAATTTTTTCTTGTCAAGAGGTTTGACAAAATTTAATTTTTAAATTAAGATTCTAATATTAACAAATATAGACAGTCAAAGGTGGAAAATGAATGGCTTAATCCCACTCAGTATGGTAGATGGAAACAAGGAAGTGACAGTAGTGGCCATAAATGCAGGCAGGGGTCTACAGGCAAGACTCTTTAGCCTAGGGCTCATTCCAGGGGTTACCATAAAGGTGCTTAGTAATTCACGCCCAGGCCCTGTGCGTATATCAATAAAGGACACAAGGCTTGCCCTTGGCTGGGGTGTAGCCCAGAAAATCATAGTAAGCGAATAAGCAAGTCCGTTAACCTATTCACCTATTTACCGATTTTTTATTCACTTTCTGCTGATGCTTCTTTAACTTCTGGAGATGTTGTTTTAATTTCTGTCAGTGCCTTCAAAACAAATTCCATAATTGTAGAGAAGATATAAATAAGAAGTGCAGAACCTAGTAAAGC
>Ga0190362_1000054_pt1 | contig 14450 bp, 21 predicted proteins | sample 48721856_MG_FD_163437 | JGI IMG/M metagenome (GOLD analysis project Ga0190362, IMG submission 163437) | Hydrothermal vent microbial mat bacterial communities from Southern Trench, Guaymas Basin, Mexico - 4872-18-5-6_MG | ecosystem: Environmental > Aquatic > Marine > Hydrothermal vents >...
TATCAATTCTACTAAATCCTGTGATTCTTGAAAGTTGTTGTGCTAACTGTGCTTCCTTGTCATGTGATAGATGTTTTGATAGCATTATATCAATATCGTGCTTGGAATGACCTTTTTTAGCGAAACCACCAATTACACGTATCTTTGTTTCATGTGTCTTGTTCCAACTCTGGATAAAATCTTTGAGCTCCTGTTTTTTATAGTTCATGTTTCCAGTATTATTTTGTAAATTTTCAAGTTTTGATATATACACTTATTTTTCTCTCACCAGCAAAAAATTCTGGCTTAAATAGTAGAGAGGGGAATTTCTTTTTTGCTGATTTTAAAACTTCTTCTTTATCTGTATATGGATCTAGTATTGATATCACTCCAAGATAAGGTAGAAAGAATCCATTATTTTCACCATAATAGAACTTTACTTTGAATGGTACTTTCCTTCTATCTGCCCATGTAGCTTTCAAATGACCTAAACGTCCATAGCTCATACAAAACTTTCTTATTCTCATTACAAGATTTTTGTATTCCTTACTTCCTTCTTTCATTTCAACACCACAGTATAACCTTTTAATTCTCCTTTCTCTTTCATTTTCATTAGTATCTCAAATACCTTTTTATCATAAACTATTAATTTACGATTATTTTTCTTCATCTGCTGATTAGAGAATGACCAAGCATAGGTGTGCCAGCTCGTTGAATATGGTGGCTTACATAATATCAACTCTGAATGTTTCAATCGTCCTACATCTTTTGTACGAAACTGCCATAATGCTTTTGTTTTGGCTGATTGATAATGCTTCCACCAGTTGTCTGTATGCACTATTACACGACTGGCAGTTTGCTTTACTTTTGGCACTTCACATCACTTCTTCTCATTTTCATTTGGTGGTAGAGGTTGCCAGCATGATGGACATATTGTTGTAAAAAATAACTCAAGCTCTGAACCTTGAATACAAAAACCACAGTGTGGGCATCGTTTTACAAATTTTTTCTCTCTTCTTTTTCTCTTCACTGATTTATTACTCTGCTGTTTTCTTTTCATTTCTTCTATACTTCTATAGTATCTTGCTCTATAGTATCTTGCTATGCAAACCCCAGGATTTTACTTCTCTCTTACTATCAGCAATAATGTAATATATTTTTCCATGTTCTCCTTTAAAATGAAGCCCTCTCACTCCAAATTCTTTATAATCCCTCTCATCAAAGCGTATTTTTATCGGCTTACACCTACTTTTGTAATATATATTTCTTCTTATTGCATCACATTCTTCTTGGGCTTCCTTTTTAGTTTTAAATAATTGTATTGTCACCCCTCTTATCACCCCCACTATCAATTTCTTGCAAATTCGTTTTGTTTACGTTTTGCTTACAACTCGATTGTCTTGAAAACTACTTTTGTCACTTTTCCGTATCTACCTGAACCTCTAAATGCTTGGAGGTCCAGAAGGTCTTTGTACATTCTAGTTGCTTGTCGCTTGTTTGTAAACCAATTAACATGTACCTCACCTGCATCTTTCCACGCTACTATATATACTCTCCCCATTTTTTATCACCTCCTATATTTATTTTCTTACTAAGTTAGTTTTAATTCTATTTATATCTTCTATATCTCTTAGTCACTTTGTCTCCCGCTAAGATAAAGGGACCACCTATACTCGTTGGTTCTACTTCTACTTCTTGTACATCACTAGCAGCAATCTTGTATCTTCGTCCACCATAGACTTTCTCAACAATAAGTACCTTCCCTTTTTCTCTTCTACTCACAATATGAAATATTGTTCCTTTTTTAAAGCTTGCATCTCTTGGTATCCCATACTTACCTACAACAGTTTCGCCATAGCAATCTATTTTTGCTATTGCCCCTTTCATTTCTTGTCACCTCTTTCAACTTAGTTCATATCAACTTTTTCAGCATCTCATCTACTCTCTTCTTTGTACTCTTGCCAGTTGCTACTGAAGGTGATTTCCTTCTTCCTATCACTATTTGGTTCACCATACTGTCTATTTTTTGTTTTGTTTGCCTTGTTCTAGGTTTCTGGGGTTGTGGTACTCTTCTTCGATACGTTGTTGTTCCTACCCGTGAGTACGAAGGCGAAGAGTATGAAGGAAAACTACGTCTTTGCGGTTCGGGAGGGTAGAGTGGTTCCTCTTCAAACGGCTCTCCTCCAACGAATGGCTCTTCTTCGAAGAATACTTCTTCCTGTCTTGGGAAGGGTTGTCCATGTTGTGGCAATGGCTCAGCCCCATAAGGCTCATAGACCTCAGGTTCATAGTAGATATCAACTTTTTTTTGTTGTGTTCTCTTCTTTTTCTTTGTAGTTGGCTGTTGTAACGTGGTTACTTCACCAAGATTCTTACTCATCTCAGATAGTTGCTCTGTAAGTCTTTTTCGTGCTTCTTGTGCCTTTTTTCTTCGGTCTTCTGATTGTATGTACAGTACTGCTTCTTCGAGTGATATACCGTACTTTCTCGCGATTGGAAGAGCCCTTTGCTCAAGCTCCTTCTGCTTTATCTTTTTTCTTACTTCACGTATAGCTCGATTTCGCGCTCGTGTCTCTTCTATTTTCTCCCCTACCTTCTCCCCTATCTGTTCTATTCCCCTCTTGACTGTACTTTTTAGTGGAGTTAGTACATTTCTCTTTATTCTACTTCCACTCTTTTTTTGATTTTCTTGATCCATGTTTCTTCTTTATGAATTTTGCTCGCCTTTCTCTCGCAGATTCCTTTGCTTTTTCTATTAATGAAGAAGCATAACTTGCACCACTGCTTACTACACCACTCACATACTTTCTCACTCGTGTATTTTGCTCTTTTACCTTTTCTATTTTCTTTTCTGTACCCATTTTCTTCTACCTCTACTATTCTACTATAGTATATATTTTTTATATATATAAAATTTTGTTTGTTTACTATTTCTCTCTTAATACGCAGAAATAATGAAAAAGCAGAAATACAATTACTGATGTGTCAAAAACAGCTAAGAATACATTATCTGATATATTGAAATTCTCGTGTAGAAAAATTACTAACGATGACACCAAACTCAGTGACATTACTAATAAAGAAAAAGAAGAAAATCTTCTTTTTCCAAGGTTATTTATTCTACACTTTTTGTCTGAAGATTCCATATACTACCCCCGCTATACTTATTATGATAAATAAATACGCCATGTGAACAAATTTTTCAGGCATGTACGCCCAGATGAACCCTCCAAGTATCAGTCCTAGTAATGATGGAATTATTGTATTTGTTCCTCTTATCCACATCGCTATGAATGGTAGTATGAAGAGTATACCAAAAAATGATAAACCCATTCTTTCTTTATACGGCTCAGAGAGAATACTTGCCCAGAGCGTAACATTCAATTCTGTTGAGATATCTGTTAGGTCATCTATGTAACTACCATAATTTGTTTGTTTCAGTGTTTCATTTGCGATTGCTGTGAAGCAAGCTTCATCTGTATAACTACCATAGAAAATCCCTCCATGATCTACATAACTAACACCAGGTGGTAATGTTGGCGTAGATGTGGGCAAAGGTGCACCTTTTGAATCTCCTTTGTAAGCGGCAGCCTTACAGCAATATTCTTCGCCTTCTATGAAGAGACTATGTAGAGTCTCCTCTATTGTTAGTATTCCATTTCCATCTGCTTTTTTCTTTTTTATATCTCCATATGATATACCACAGAATACAAAATAGTAAGCATTTTCAAATGATGTAAAACCAGTCCATGAAGCATTTATCTTTACATATCCCTCTCCTACTTCTTCAATATTGATGTACAAAGGTTCGATTTCACCACCAGCTGAACCAAGAGTTATATTTGCATTTGTTATATCAGTGTCAGAAACTGAGAGAACAATTGAATTTGTAAGTCCTTCTTTTGTTGCAGTTATTTTGTATGTTTCAAAACCAGGTAAGGATAAATTATAGAAGCCTAATGCATCTGTATAATTTGTATCAGCAGTTATATTATTTATAACATGAGCATTTTCTATTGGTTCTCCTGTAGGAGTTTTAACGTATCCACTCACTGTTACTACAATATTACAAAGTTGTGCAGTAGGCTCTGGCGAAGTGTACTTACGGATCTTGATATCATCAATATTAATATTTGCATCATGATCACTACTACTACAATGACTACCAGTATCTTTATGATAGATTTTGAAAATAATTGTACTGTCTTTATATGATGAAATATCAATACTCTGCTTCGTCCAACCATGGGAAGTCTCTCTGTTATACTTCTTTATCCATGTATCATTGAATTTTATTCCTATTGATGCGCCCCAAAAATCTACATAAACTCTGTCCCAAAATTCCATGATAATATCGGAATTTGGTAAGTCAATAGTTCTATAAAGGTAACCTTCAGCACATCCACCTATATTGTACTTTAAGTAAGCACTCTCTGGGGGAGAATGAGCATCTGAAGAGCTCAACGAGTGTTCATGACCTGAACCTGAATAACCCCATTCTGCGTCATCATCATTAAAATCTTCAAAGAGTACAAGAACATTATCACTGTTACTCTCTGAAGTTGCTGTATCATCACCATAGTACAACCTATAGCTATCGTTACACCAACTGTTCGCTGGTATGTACGTTGCATTGAACCAAAGTTTACACCATTCTCCATCAACCTTCTTCTCTACCCAGTAAGGTATAAAGACCCACTCTGCTCCATTATAGTACTTAACTCTCAAATCATCGAAGTCTGTCTGCATATCACTCTCATAAGTTACGTTCAATAGAATCTGGTAGTACGTCTGTTCAGAGCCTCCGGTATTGTTGATGTAGATAGGTTTGTACTTAGTAGGGCTGTATGCATTTACACTGATAGTACTCATTACTAGAAATAAAAAAATAAAGAATGATACTTTTTTATCTACTTTCATTCTTTTACCTCTTCCCTATCATGACACCTATCGCTACTATTATTATCGCGACAACGAGTATCAATACAGCCCCTGTCATTCCCGTATACGAGATATTCACAATGCTCGAGAAGTTTGTAAAGATAGCATGTTCAGTTGTATTCTGAGCAGGCTCTGGTACGTTTGAGATTAGTGATGTGCCGAATACCATCAGTACTATCATCCCTACCATTACAGCGGCGAGTCCTATTATTTTCATTTTCTCCCTCCTCCATTTAAAATTAAGTTTTCTCATTAATAAATCTATATCCAATCCTCCTCTTCCTGTCTCGATTTTACTATTGATGAGATGACTGCGAGAATAAGCCAGATTACTGATAATACAGCGAGCATCAACGAGATAATCGCTAATCCTGTATTGCTATATAACAGCATTGATTTGAACATAAAGATACCTAACACTGCCGATAGTAGTGAGAAGAACGCTGAGAAATGCTCGACTCTGATGAATATACCTAACAAAAAGCATAACAATAAAAATATAAATACAATGTAATAAGGCGTAGGTGAAGATAACGTTGTAGCTTCGTCTGTATAAGTTGTATTGTTACTCGTGATACTTATTATGTGTCGCTCAGATGGTTTCAAATCTGACAGGATATAGAAATTTGTTGTTGTATTCTTCTCTATACCATCTACAGAAATCGAAGTTATATTTGTACCGTTATACCACGTCCACTGTATCCATGTAACGCCTGAGCTATGAGTAATATTCAATCCACTCGCTGTGCTGATGGCTAATATCCCTACAGTAACTAATCCCAGTAACAATTCTTTCTTCATTTTTTACTACCTCTTACAATCCCTCTAAATTAGTCCCTCTAAATTCTGTATAATTGCTATCCCTATGGTGAGAACTATTATTGTTAGTATTATGAATTTTACTGCTATTATAATCTCTTCTTCTGTTATAGTCCCACTAAATAGAAATGCTCTAATAACCAGAACTGATACCACTACTATAATCAGAATAAATATTAGTTCATACGTTACTTGAGACTCACTGAGCCACTCTCTTATACTTATGATATCATGAGACTCACTCGACTCACTCTCTGACATTGACATTGTCGTAAAATTCTCGTATGGCTGTAATGATGGTTCTATTGTATAACAACTACTGTTAGTTCCATTGTATGACCACACTTGATAGTAGTACGTTGTATTACTCTCGAGACCGCTCAGAGTTATAGAAACTGATGTTGTATCGTTATTCCACGAGCTCCAAGAATAATCACTCAAATCTGAATTCTTACTGTACTTTACTCTGTTATCTGAACTTTGATTTGTTGTCCAAGTTATTATAGCACTGTTCGCTGTTATATCTGAAACTGTCAATGAACTAATTTCTGGACTCGTACATTCTCCAGGTGTTTCTTGCTGTGTTGTGAAGTTTTTATATGGATATGAGGTCGGTTCTGTTGTGTAACAACTACTATTAGTTCCATTGTACGACCATGCTTGGTAGTAATACACTGTATTTGGATCAAGACCACTCAAAGTTATACTCACTGAGGTGGTATCGTTATCCCATGAGCTCCATAATGGATTAGATAAATCGCTATTCTTTGAATATTTCACACGGTTATCTGCACTCTGATTGGTTGTCCATGTGATAGTTACACTGGTTGTTCCTGGTGTTGAGTTTGTTAAATCTATAATTGTTGGTGCCATACATTCCTCGCTTCCACTCTCAGAACTGACAGTAACTTCCTTAGTACTACTTGCAGTTGCCTGTGCTATTACTACATATCCATAATCATTTTTGATTATATCATAATAGTCTGCACCTGTAACCTGATACGCTGTGCTGTTGGCATCGCTCATCCTGAATTTGAGCATACATGGTATGGATTGAGAGTGTGTATTATCAATTGTAGCTTTTAGGACAGTGTTTGTATAATCATTGCTGGCATTATAACTCGTCGTTATTGAATTGCCATCTGTTACATCTACTCTTGTTATTTTTACTACATCAGTTGAATTCAGTTCAACCACTGAGAAACCCCAATAAGTTTCGCCACTGGCTAGTTCTGCTCCACCTCGTCCTTCTATTAATTGTATCAATCCACCTGTCTGTGTTGTCTCATCGTGTTGATGTAAATGTCCAACCATGATCAACTTCGTTCCTGAATTAGTAAATATATCCCTTAAATTAGTACAATCATTATTATCTTGCCAACAATCACATGTTCCACTATCCCATAACGGATGATGGAAGAATGATATTAGGTTATAAGTTGTATTATGGTTATTCACTTCATCCTGTATCCATGACCATTGCGCATCAGAAATGAAACCATTTCCATTTGACTCACTTGGCGCACTACCATCATCTGCGTAGCTGTTTATGTTAATAAAATACCAGTTGCCAAATGCGTAACTGTAATTGCCACTGCCCCAATACTTATCAAAAATCTCCTGTGCTGAACCTTGTGGATTACCATCACGTGATTGGTCGTGATTGCCCACACTACCTAACCATATACCTTTATTTTGCTGCACGTTCCAATAACCCTCGTGCATCGCTTCTGTACATACTGGCGTACCTGATATTGCCCCGCCTCCACCTACTATATCACCTACATTAAGAATAGGATAGATAGGATTGACCTCTGATGCTTCATTTACTACCTCTACGAACTGGTCTGATACGAGGTCTGAATTGTTATCATTTCCAGGTCTCGTATCGCCTATAACTATAAAACTCCACCTCGTAGGATACCATATCCTTGTCAGGTTTATATTCTTACTTACATTCGTTGTTAAATCAAAAGTTAGTTTTATTGTGTTATTACTATACCTTGTCTGGGTTAATCCTTCACCATGAGCCTTAACTAAATCGGGGTCGGTATTCTCTATATAAAGAGTAAAACTTGATACATTCTCATTAGGTTCTATAGTTATGTTCAATTTGTCAGGTGTGAACTGCCTTATTGTTGCCTCTGTTGAGCTGTATGCTATAATACTACCCACACCTTCATTTATCTCTATATTAATACCTCCTGTTGTTTCTAATTCTGCTGTTGGCTCTGGACTTGCATATTCACGAGCAAATGTCCAATCACACCATAGATCTGTTGTACTTCCTTTTGCACCAAATAAAACACCCATTTTGTCTTGAGGATAATTTGTTGTTATTGTTGCTTTAAGAATATCATTAATGTAAAATTTAGTTTGATCAGATAAGTATTCTATTTTCATCCTTGTATCAATATCTAGAGACTCTGTTCTAGATACATCTGTATCACTACCTTCTCTAATAGTTCTAAAAATTTTATTACCACCTGTGTTTTTAAATTCTGCCGAGTCTTCACCTGTTCCTTGATAAGAGTTATTTTCATCATAATCATAAATAGAAAACTGTACTCTATCTTGTTCGTCCATTTTACCATAAAACTCAAAAATCATAGGAGCATGAAAGTCATAAGAATCTCTTGCTATTATATCTTCCCAAGCACTAGCTCCTCCTATAATGTGAAGCTTTGAATTTTCAATAGAGTAAGAACCAGATGAAGCCATTTCATACCATTTCGTTGTATTTAAGCTTGTTTCTTCAAAATCATCAAAAAACTTGAAAACTGCATCTCCATTACTCGCATCACTTGCTGAAGCATCACCATAGTACAATCTGTAACTATCGTTACACCAACTATCTGCTGGTATATATGTTGCATTGAACCATAATTTACACCAACTAGTATTTATCTTATCTTCTATCCAATATGGGATAAATACCCACTCCGTACCATTATAGTATTTTACTCTTAGATCATCGAAATCTGATTGCATATCATTATTGTAGCTTACATTTAACAAAATCTGGTAGTATGTTAGTTCACTTCCTCCTACATTATTAATGTGGATAGGTTTGTAGTACATAGGGTCGTATGCGTTTGTGGTGATGGTACTCATTACTAAAAATAAAAAAACAAAGAAGAATACTTTTCTATTCATTTTTATTCCTTCACCTCCTCCCATTTCCTTTTCATCTTTGCTCCCTTCTCATTAGATAATGCTCCCAGTACCAACAAAACTATCATTATCTTCTTACTTATTTTACCTATGTACATATCTCATCACCTCTATATTATTTATATTACTCATTATATAAAAAATATTTTTCATCTCTTTTTCTCTACTCCAAACAATTTCAAGACCACTTCGTCTATCTGCTCACTATAGGCTACAAATGGGCTCTTTTGTTTCTCTTCTTCACTGTATTTCTCTACTGAATTGAATGTATCTTTTTTCATTGTTTCTGACTCTATGTCTATACCAAGCTTTTCTTCTATGAAACGTTCTGCTGTTTTTATTCCTGCTAGAAGGTTTTTATGTCCATTTCGCCACGTAAAGATACGCTTTCCCCGTTCATCAAAAATTCTTATTTCTACACTAAATGGTACACGTTTCATTTTTTTCATCACTCCATGTAATGAATATTACGTCCTGTTTTGAATTGGACGAGAGCTATACCATACACCACGTATATCCCAACTTGTATTATACCTGAGATCTGAGGGGGTATCATAAAGACATCTACCAGTATTGGATAGATTACCACAACTGCTAATAAGATTTTTAATAATGCTATTAGTGACTCCCAGATCATCCTTGCTGCTACTACCATCATGTCCCAAACACTTGGCTCTGTTTGATTCCCATACGCCCCTCCTATCTGTGACACATTCCATGAGATGTACTCGTTTGTTGGCGTACTCGCATAGGTATGCGAGAAGACGCCAAGGTCATTCACTAACCCTATTGATGCTTGCAAAATTATCAAATACAATGCTATCTGATACGCCTTCATATTTATCCCATCGCCTCCTCTCTACTTTTCTCTTTATAATAGAAAAGAACACCTAAGACTATTGCTACACCTAAGATACCTATATCACCTGCGAATCTTAACCATCCAACGTACCATAATAGTAGCGCAAACATAGGCACAAAGACCGCTCCATAACGAACCGTTATACCACTGAACATTGCACCCACGAGGATTAGTAGTGCGATTGATATCCATGTGTAGTATTGATACTCATCTTCTTCTAGTCCTAAATCCCAAAGAATACGTCGCATGTGATATTCATACCCTCTTGTTTCTGATCTCTTTGTTCCATCATCCATTGTTGCTTCGTATCCTATATAGTACGTAGTATTACGCCAGTTTGTCCCTATATAACTGAAATTCACTGAACTACCAGTTTTTGTTTCACTGTGAATAAGTGTGAAATTGCCTACTTCGTCTGTTGGCTTTGCATACACCGTGAAATTAACTGATTCAGTCTTATTTCCTGTGTCCACATATAGAACATTAAAAACTCTCGCAGTATCATTTATTTCATGTGTTGTGAATGTTGCATTTATTTCTGCATCTCTATTTACCGAAGATATCAAGAACCCAACAACTATCGTGTAATGGTCATCTTTCGGATAGATATCAATTGTTTTTGTTATACCTCTTTGCTTGTCATCTACTGTTACTCTATATTTTATCGTATCTACCATCGTGAATGTTACTGTACCATCGGTTCCAGTTTCTCCACTTAATGTAGTGTTGCGTAAATCAACATCCGATGAGTATCCATATAACTTCTCTAACCAGTCCCATGACCCTAGTGAAGTCTCTATTGGTGTAGCATTTACAATTGCACCTGGCACAGGATTCCCGAATAAATCTTGAAATCTAAATTCTACTGTATGTGGTGCATAGTACGCTCCAGGTCCACTTGGATACTGAGTCTCGTTTGACATTTTTGTTAGATAGAAATTTACACCAGTATCTCGATATACATATACGTATTTTATTTGTGGATAATATCCAGATGCATCTGCCTGAAGTTTTACTACTCCATAATGTACACCATTTATCACCAATTTCAAGTTATCCGTACTATATGTTATCTCATCATTAAAAATGATACTAAAACTTTTTATTATAGCACTTGTTTCTGCGTCATAACATCGTATTGTAATATTGTATAACCCGCCAAGTAACAAGTTTTTGTAGATACACTCACTACCACTACTGTTAAACTGAACATCCTCATCAGGGCTATCTATATAGTTTTCTTTTGTAGCGTTCAACGAGTAATTTGTTAGCTCATAATGATCCACGTACTCATAATCTATGTGGTAATTTGTGTTATTACTCATATTACCAGTACTGAGTACTGTTATTGTCCCATTTATGTAATCCATTGTGTAATCAGTATTATTGTAGTATACAGTTGTATCTGATAAATCTGTTACATTCTGGCTACCTGGTTTTATTAATTCGTGATGTAGATCAACTGCCGTACCATACTCACTGCTATTGAATTCCTGATTCGTTACTGAGTTATATACAGTTGGTTTTACATATAAGTCTGTAAAACTATAAAATCCTGTATTCGATGATGTGGTACTATCTGTCCAGTTTGAAGCATTGAAAATGTTTACATTAGCATTACTTACTTTTTGATGGAATGCATTCTCAAGTGTCAATCCTGCGACTGTATGATTCGTGTGCGGAAGATTCTCACAGTTTGGCAAGAGATATAAGTCAATCTTAAATGTTCCTGGTCTTAGGAAAGTTATAGAAAAATTATCGTGCCAGTATCCTTCTTTTGATGCATTGAAAAATGTTTTTGTGTTTGATGATAACTCCGCCCACTCCTCTGTGCTTCCAGCGATAGGATTCATTTTGTTTCCATTGTACATACCGTACTTCAGTAATACATACTTACCATCAGTTCCTGTTAAAGCTTCGTAGTCCATATCTCCTTGCCGAATCACTACACTTACATTCTGAAGAGGCTCACCAGTATATCCATTATAGGCATACCCCCAAATAAACACTGTATTTGTTATTTCCGCTACGTCAGAAGCTACAACGTTGTACGTATCTGTATTTTCTATTAGTGCTATTACAGTACCTACTTCGTAATCTGATGTATCAAAACTTACAGTTCCTGTACTTGTGGTTAATATTTTTGTAGCTTTCAACCCTGAACTATCGTAAACTTTCATTTGGAACGACCCTGATACAAAATTGCTAACGTAATAACTTACATTCATCGTAGCTCCTCTACTGTATTGTGCTCGCTCTATATTCAACCATGAAGGATCTTCTATATCATAATAGTTCAAATAATCCCAATCTAATATATTGGAACCTGAATCTGTCTCTTCATACAATCGTATCTGATACGTACCAAATTTATTTCCAGCTTCTTCACCAAGAAGTTTTGATAGATTGTAAGTTATTGATCCAGAGACATTTGTATCAGATGCTTCTTTTACTGTTGTCTCGTTTATGAAAACTTGTCCTGCTAAGTCGTAAACTTTCATTACTAACTTTTTATCTCGTTCATAATGAGATGCTATCCATTCAACAGTTATATCTTTACTGAAATCATTGATACTAACATTATGTCGGTCTGTTGGTGTGATTAATCCCACTACACCATTTTTTCCTATACCAAAGTTATCTATAGGGTATCCATACAGTGGGGGGTCACCACCTACTCTATAGGACCCCCCTCCTAACCCCACATAACGAAGCTCTCCTGCTGGTATTACACCTCGATAACTATTTGGTTCTGCAGGTACACCATTGACATATTGATACACGGCACCATCTGGTGCTACAATGAATTCTACCACTCCTGATTGCTCTCCTACACTAAATTTACCAATTATTCCACCACTATAGTTAATGAAATACATTTTGTATTGCCCATTTGATCTATATGTATAATTGAAAATAAAAACACGCATGTTTGAACTTGCTTCTCTGAAAAAAACACTCTCTACATAACAATTACAACTAGTATGACTAAAGTCACAATGACATAGTACAGGTAATGTTATTTCACGATCATTGTTAGTAGCACTTGCAATAAACGGTTCCGGTTCATCACAAAAGCAATGTATACCTCCACCTGGTTTGTGTTCCCAGTAGTAAAAGTAATTGTACCAACTTTCTTGCCATTTATTTCCAGGTTGGAACGCTTCTATCTCATTAGCATTTACAGTACTAATGATACTAATAGTTGCACTAAGAACTATCAAACCTATTATCAAAACTTTTATCCTTGCCATCTTCCATACTCAACCTCCTCAGGATACGTATATGGATGCCTATAGAAAATCAGCTTGAAGCCCCACACAATTATCAGGATGCCAAGGAGCAATGGTAATCTGTAGAACCAAACAGCTAGTGCATTTGAAACAGCCATTGTTGGGACAAACGCTGGATTGATATCACTATCTTCCATAAGATTTCCCATGATTGAGAAGAAGTGATCTAGTACCATACCAAGTATTGTCACATCAATCAAGATTATCACGATACCACTTATCATTAGGATTATGCCCCGTGTCATCGTAGCGGCTTCGCCTTCTTCACTCATTTTTCCCCCACCTCCACCTCATATCATAGATCTTGAAATTATCTATTCTATTCAAAAGATTTTCAATTGTTTCCTCTAATTTTCTTTTCTTTTCCTCTGTTATCCCACTACCTACGTACAGTTCAATTACAACTTCGCTCATTCTTATACCTCCTCATAACGTCTTGATAGAGCATTCTTTATAACGAAGATTATTATAATGATTACAACTAAAACAGGCATTGCATTAAAGAAGCGTGAGAGCATATTTACTACACCTACACGTTGAGGACTTACAAGTGGGTCATTTATATTAAACGATATAAGTTCATCAAAAATAGAACCTAGTGTCATAAAAGCTATTGATGCAACTATTGTCATTATGATTAGTGAAAAAATCCCTGCCACTTGAGCTCTTTCATCCTTTATGAAGTCTTTTATACTTTTTCTCATATCACCCCTCTCTATTTTTCTTCTTTCTTAATTGAATATATTAATTAGTTTGATATATATAAATTATTTTATTTTTGAAGATGCCACGTACTATTGATTTCCCTCATGATAATGAGTTCAATCGTATTAGCTCTCCCTCTTCTGATAGCTATACTTTTATTGAGCTCTTTGATCTTTCCTTCTTTCAATTCAATATTTCTTGCAGGTATCACTTCTTCAAGGTTCGTTATAATTTTACTAACTTTCTCACGTAATTCCGGTACTTTATACTTCTCTGCAAAACGGTCAAGTTCTATTAATTGAGCTATATCCTCATTAGTTATTCTACTATGTTCTTCTATTTCTTTAATTTGTTTTAATTTCTCTTCAGGTATTGTCATTTTCCTACTAAATATCTATATCTACCTTCTTAAATGAAATTCTTTAATACTCTATCAGTTGCTTCAGACATATGCTGTACACGGCGAGAAGATTTACTCTCTCCTATTTGTTTTCCCATCATCTGTTTTGGCATCATTATAGGCGATAGCTCTGGGAACTTACTCCAATCTGGTATTGTTATTTTTCGTATCCTTCGTTTCTTCGTTTCCCCCAGTATTGGAGGTTTGGACGTCACTGGTGGGGACGGTCTCGATGCTCCATATGGCGACGGGGAAGGTGATGGGGATGGGGATGGGG
>Ga0190362_1000057_pt1 | contig 14053 bp, 15 predicted proteins | sample 48721856_MG_FD_163437 | JGI IMG/M metagenome (GOLD analysis project Ga0190362, IMG submission 163437) | Hydrothermal vent microbial mat bacterial communities from Southern Trench, Guaymas Basin, Mexico - 4872-18-5-6_MG | ecosystem: Environmental > Aquatic > Marine > Hydrothermal vents >...
CTTTTGAGCCGTGATAGAATAACCTGCGATTTAGGCATGCCATCTCATCAACATAAACAGAAACAACGCCAATATCGTGGGTTACTAAAACTATCGCCATTTTTTCCTTGAGCTCCGAGAGTAATTCATAGAATGATTTTTGCATCTCCGGGTCAATACTTGCAGTTGGTTCATCGAGTAAAAGTAACCTAGGTTCTCTCGCGAGTGCTCTGGCTATAAAAACCCTCTGCAACTGTCCACCTGATAATCTGCCTATCTGCCTGTCTCTGAATTCGAGCATATCTACGGTTTTCAGGGCGTTAGTGGCGGCTTTCTTATCCTCTTCAGAATAGTTTTTAAATACTCCCCCGTATCTACCCATAAGAACTACATCGAAAACGCTTATCGGAAAATTTAGATCAAAAAAGGTGTACTGGGGTAGATAACCTATAAACCTTCTCCCCTCCTCAGGAGACATTCCAAAGACCCTGACCTCTCCTTTATCTGGCTTAATTAATCCAAGAATAACCTTCAATAATGTGGTTTTCCCACCGCCATTTGGACCTATTATCCCCAGAATAATATTTTGCTTTATAGATAAATTAATATCCTCAAGCACGGGACTACCATTGAGATAGACCTCTATATTTTTTAGGCTGACGATTTCCTCATTCATCTTTTTTAATAGATTATTCCATTTCCAGGGAGAGTGAATCTGCCACGCTTCGCATATTGGGGATATAGCTCCTGGGAAGGGGGTCAATAAAGACTATCTGCCCATCAATCTCGCGGGCAATGGTCTCCGCATGTTCTGTTGCGAACTGTGGTGCTACATAGACATATGACAGATTATATATCTTTGCTTTATCGATGCATGCCCGAATAACCTGCGGGGTTGGTTCTTTTCCCTCATGCTCAATCGCAATCTGTGTTAAATTGTACTCCTCAGCAAAATATCCGAGCGTTGGATGATATATCATGAAAACCCTGTTCGTAAAGCCATCAAGCCTCTCGTGAATGTATCTATCGAGATCGTCAAGTTCTTGGAGATAGTTATCCTTGTTTCTCGTGTATTCGTCCGCATTGGATGGATCTACTTGAATAAGTCCATTGTAGATGTTCTCCACCATCTTTTTAGCGTTGATCGGTGAGTTCCAGATATGTGGATCCCCTTCCCTCTTTGTGATGCCCTCTGAGCCGTTGATAATCACCATATCGGGATTCATGGCTCTGATCCTGTCCATCCACACATTCTCAAACTCCACACCAGACCCCACCTTGAAATATATCCTCGCCTTACTGATCTCCATGAGTTGATCCGGGGTTGGCTCATAGGTATGTGGGCTTGCCCCCGGGGGAACCATTACCGTGACCCTGACCCTGTCTCCCCCGACCTTCTCCACAAAATCGGCCTGAGGTAGTATGGTAACAACTACCCCCAGCCTCTCATTGTCCACGGGTTTTTCTGTTATACACCCCACGGTTAAACAAATGGCAATAAAGAGCAGTAATACTCTTTTTTTCGTCTCGTTCATCTCAAAATCTTGATAATGGCGTTGGGAAATATATGATATAAATATAGGAATTATTAATATTTAAATGAATTGTTAATAATTTTTATGCAATATTTATAAATAGATTATTAATTACTTACGATGCCAATTATCAGCATATCCCTGAGCGATAAACTCCTCGAGGAGACGGACAGAATCCAGAAGGAACTTGGTTTCTCTGGAAGGTCGGAGGTGATCAGGGCTGGGACAAGGATGCTCATAGCAGATAGCAGGAAAAAAGAAAAATTGGTTGGTAGGATAAATTCGATACTCCTATTGATCCATAACCAGAAGGTGGAGGACATAGTTACAGAGATAAAACACAGGTTCGAGGATATAACAAAAACACAGATACATAGCCATCTAAGAGAGAACAAGTGCCTGGAGGTATTTGTCTTGGATGGCGATGCAAAAAGAATAAAAGAAATAACCAGATTATTCCAGGTAAGTGGAAAAATGGAGTATGTTAAATTAATTGTGGCGTAATATTTTATGGTAAAGATCATCAGATACTGATAAGTACTCTTTCGGTGTAGTGGTGTTTTTTGCCCAAAATTTGTCGAATTTCGGTTATTAAAGGCTGAAGGCATTCAAATTCTCCTATGATTCCCAATCTTCTTTTCTAGGGATTTTAGAAATGAGGGCTCATATTCCCATAGGAGTTCCTCCTTCTTCAGATCCTCCAATTTGATTATATGATTCTTCTTTATCTTCTTTATTCTATCCATGTCTTTAATACAGATTTTTAAGAGGTCCGATACCCTATCTCCACTAACCATCTTGGGCAATATTACATAATCTGCTCCGGCATTATAAAGTTCCAATGCCTGATCGAGATAATCTGCAGTTATAAATATCAGGGTCTCTGGGTTTCTTTTCTTTGTTTCAAAAATCAGGAGGTGATTCGCATCTTGATCTGGAATAGTAGAAATAACAATTTCTGCATCCCTCAGATCAATCCTTTCCAAGATTTCCGAATCCCCTATATCCCCATATATACAGGGAATTCTCTGTTCCAGTAATCGTTTGATAATACCTGGATTATAGTCTACTACCAAAAAATCCTTTCCCAATTTTTTCAATGTATCAACGATCCTTGAACCCATCCTATGGCAGCCACATACTATGACATGCTTTTCCGATCTTTCTGGTATATCCTCCAATTCTCTACCTTTAGAGATCCTGTCAAATATTCTAAGAATTGGAATTAACCTATCATAGAGCCCCTTTCCATGAATTATGAAATATGAACTGGCAGTAATGGTTACAAGGGCAATCCATGTTATCAGAGAGAATGTCCCTTCATCTATATGACCTAGAGTTTGACCCTCCATCACCAGGATCAATGAAAATTCAGATATCTGGGCCAACGAGATGGCGGTCAGAAAGGATGTCCTTTTTCCATAGCCGAACAAAGTGGCAATGATGAACATAATTAAAACCGTACCCAATAAAACAAACATGGAGAATATGATAACCTCTTTAGTTAAAGGATTTTCGATGGTGATGACTAATAAATTTATAAAGGAACTAATGAATGTTGATACGCTTGTAAATTGAATCCCTGGGATTCCGATAGTAACCTTCATTCCCAATGAAGCAAAGAAGATGGTGACAAAGAAATCCTTCAGGGATCTTATCCTGCCAACTATCTCCAGATTATAGGGAAATGAAGCCAGGCTTACTCCAGCTAGAAATGAACCAATGGCAATCGGTGGAATCTCAAAACCCAAGAGATAGAGGAATACCAAGTATGTAAATAAGGAGAAGAGAAAACACCAAGAGAGCGCAAATAAAAATAATAATTCAATAGATTTGGCAGCAAATCTTATAAATAAGGGAAGAATAAATCTACTGCTAACCATGGCAATAGAAATTAGACCTATACCCGTTATCATAGATGCAGTTAGGAGTGAGGGTGAAAATTTCTTTAATGTGGGGAGAGCAGCTAAAACTAGGATAGTCACTACATCCTGAACTAACAGGGTTCCTAAAACTATCTTTCCATGCAATGTATCCAATTCATTCTTATCTGACAATAGTTTGATCACTACCATAGTACTGCTAATGGTGAGGGCAAATGCTATGTAAAATGGAGTGAGTGGATAATCTGGAGATATGGGTCCAAGAGATATCGCGAGGATGTATCCGAAGATGAATGTGACGATTATCTGTCCCAGACCACAACCCACCGAGACCTTTCCCACATCCTTAAGCCTCTTTATATCCAATTCCAGACCCACCATAAACAACAGAAAAGCGATACCTAATTCTGCCAATATATCTATTATGTCTTCCTGTGTTATCAAACCCAGAACAGGTGGACCTATCAACATACCTGCAAGTATATATGCAAGTATCAGAGGTTGTTTAAGATATCTGGCTATAAACCCCAAAAATGTTGCTGCGACTATTATGATCCCGATATCTAGAAGAAGGGTCATCCCAATTTCCATTTTCGTTTTATATACTGTGTTTTATATACTGTGTGTTATATATTGTTGTTATCTTCTAAAAATTCCAATGTATCATAATGGCAGAATACTATTATGACATAGAGGTTGGTTATACAGACCCCGAGATCATCAGAAGATTAAGAACGGGGGGGAAAACATGGGGAAAAGCCTCATTTGATCCCTTAGCGTGCAAGATCATCACAATCCAGTATCAAGCACTGGATAGGTCTGGCAGGGGCATAGGTCCACTGAAAATTTTAAAGGAATGGGAATGCTCAGAAGAGTTAATTATTAAAGAATTTTCCAAGATACTGAATCCAAAGAGGGTGTGGGATTTCATTCCGGTTGGATATAATATATACTTTGATCTTGGAATGTTCAGGAGAAGGGCAGAAGTCTATGGCATTTACTATGATGAATGGTTTATCTATCATAATCTCCCCTGTATTGACATCAAACAGATTTGCTTGGCAATGAATAATTTTCAGTTCAAGGGCTGTGGCTTGGATAAATTTACTGGAAAGGAGCATTCTGGTGCTATAGTCCCCGTGTGGTATCATGACCACGAATATGAAAAAATTATTAACTATGTAGAAAAGGAGGCACGGGAGTTTATCTTATTCTATCAAAAATTAAAGCAGAAGATGCCGGAGTTTAGAAGATGGATAAAAAACAGATAATTACAAGGCTTAAAGAATTGAGAAGGGAGGACCCATCATTCATGGACGGAAAGATAATCTCATCTGTATCTACCGAACCCTTGGATATAGCCTTGGAGGCATTCAGGATTTTTTCAGATACCAATGCTCTGGATACATACATATTCCCCTCCATTCAGAAGATTGAAAGAGATATCATAAAATGGTTCGGGATTCTTTTGAATAACCCCCAGATTTCTGGTTACATAACCACCGGTGGTACCGAAGCCAATATGGCAGCATTATACGCAGCAAAAAAGATCTATCCCAAAAGGAAAGAGCTCGTTGTTCCAGAATCTGCTCATTATTCTATACAACGGGCTGCCGATCTGATGAATCTGAGGGTTAGATGGACAACATTAGATGAAAATTTTAAGGCAGATATTGATTCAATAAAAAGTGAGATAAACAAGGATACCTTAGCAGTAATCGCTACTGCGGGAACCTCTTCTCTGGGTATAGTAGACCCCATAGAGGAGATAAATGACCTCTGCGAGGATATTTTCTTCCATGTAGATGCCGCATTTGGGGGTTTTGTCCTGCCTTTCTTGGGTAGACGGAAAATTGACTTTACTTTAGTAAATTTAGATTCCCTAACTATAGACCCCCATAAGATGGGTCTGGCTCCAATCCCTGCGGGTTCTATTCTGTTTAAAGATAATTCCTATCTAGGAAGACTGAGGATAAGTCCGCCTTATCTTCCCGTCAGGACATATACCCTTTCCGGAACCAGATCTGGTGGGTCTATAGCAGCCACCTGGGCAACCCTGATGTATTTTGATTTTGATGGATATAAAAAGATTGTGGAAGAATGTATGGAGAATACAAAATTTCTCTGCAATGAATTGAAAAATATCCCTCATGCAGATCTGGTGACAGATCCTGAGCTGAATATTGTTGGAATAAAAATTCCCAACGCGGAAAAGGTTGCTGAAGAATTACAGAAGATGAACTGGAAGATTGCAGTTAACAGGGATATGGGATGCATCAGGGTTGCGGTGATGCCCCATGTTACCAGGGAGGTGATTTCAAGATTCATTGAAGAACTGGGGGAGACCTTAAAGAAATTTTGTGGATAAAGAGGAAGATTATCATTCTCTATCATTACAAATTTCTCCGAATCTGATGGTTCCTTCTCTTTAATTCCTCAAGAATTTCTTTTAAAGTTTCTTTATCCACTTTTAGATCAAATCTTTCCATCAGAGAATTTTGGATCTCATCCAGATCCATCTCCTTCCCAATTTCCTTCCTCCTCTCTAATACCCTCTTCACCAGATTGCAGAGATCTTCGGTAAGATTCCAGGGCAGGATTATCCATACCCACTCCCTTATCTCCTTAGCATAAAAATCTGGCTCGAATATGGATTGAGATTTATGTAATAAGGTGGCGGTCTTGATTTCCCTAGGATTTAATGTTTTGATATGTTCAGTTGAAATTTTTACACTTTCTCCGGTATCTGTTAAATCATCAACCAGGAGGATATTTTTTCCAGTGAGATCCGTTCTCAGTGGAAATTTTAATTCCGCTTTTTTACTCTTTGTTGCGGTAATCCCCCAGTGCTCTACCTTTAAAGCCAGAAGGTCTTTAATCCCCAGAAGATCTGAGAGATTCATGGCTGGAACCCAGCCCCCTCTCGTTACCCCAATAATCATGTCTGGCTCGTATCCACTTTGAATAATTTTCTTTGCGGTAACCTTGGAGAGATTCCATGCCCCTTCCCAGGAGAGAAACTGGCACTTGAAATTTTTATCCATTATTTTTTCCATTATTTAATTTTGTCTTTCAAATAAAATAACATCATGATTGGGATCATAGGTGGAACCAATCTCTACGAGATAGAATTCCCTGGAAAGACAAAGGAGAAAGAGATCGAGACAGAGTATGGAACCGTCTATGCTTTAGTGGGAGAGAAATTTTTGTTTATTCCCAGACACGGGAAGAACAGAGATATACCACCGCACAGAATTAATCACAGGGCCAATATTACGGCTTTGAAGGAACATGATATTGAGGTGATAATAGGCGTTACCTCTGTGGGTAGTTTAAAGAAGGAGATCCCACCCAGGTCCTTAATAGTTCCAGATGACTATATAAATCTCTGGAATATCCCCACCTTCTTTGATTCTAAGATCGTACATATCACTCCATGTCTGGATGAGAATTTGAGAAAGAAGATTATTTCTATTGCAAAAAGATTGAAGATAGATGTAATTGAAAAAGGGATCTATGTTCAGACCTCTGGGCCAAGATTGGAGACCAAGGCTGAGGTTTCTCTTCTAAAAAATTATGCCGACATAGTGGGGATGAACATGGCATCTGAGGCTACACTGGCTAAGGAAAAAGGGATTGGATATGCAAATATCAGTTCGGTGGATAATTATGCTCATGGGGTAGTAGAGGAGGAACTTGATTTTAAGAAAGTTGTGGAGAAGGCATCGAAGGAAATGGGGGATCTGGAGAGATTACTGAAAGGGTTAATTGAGGAACTGAAATGAGCATCCTAATTAAAAACATTATGTTGAATGGAAAAGAAACCAGCATCTACATAGAAGAAAACCTGATCACAGAAATTGGGGCAAATACGGAAGCAGACCACATAATAGACGGAAAAAACAAAGCTGCAATCCCCGGTCTGATCAACACACATACTCATGCTGCAATGACCCTTTTTAGAAGCTATGCGGATGACATGAAACTTCATGAATGGCTTCAGAAGAAGATCTGGCCACTGGAAGCCAAGCTGACAGAGGAGGATGTCTATTGGGGTACCAAATTGGCTTGCTTGGAGATGATCAAAACTGGAACTACCTGTTTTAATGATATGTACTGGCGCATGAATGGGGCAGTTAAAGCGGTTGATGAAATGGGAATTCGTGCTGTATTGAGTGGGGTATTTATTGACCTATTTGATGGAGAAATAGGAAAAAAAGAGGTAAAAAACACTAAGAGATTTATAAAAGAAATTAAGGCTTTAAAAAATGAGAGGATAATTCCCGCTCTGGGTCCCCATGCCCTCTATACCGTTTCTCGAGAAAATTTACAATGGATTAGGGAATATTCTGACAAAGAGAATTTGTTGATTCATTTTCATTTAGCAGAGACTGAAAGGGAGAATAAAGAATGTGTTGAGAGGTATGGAAAAAAACCAGTTCCATTTCTGGAGGAGATCAATTTCTTAGGGGAGAATTTAGTGGCGGCACATTGCAACTGGCTGGATAGGAAGGATATTGAGATATTGTCAAAATTTAATGTTAAAATCTCTCATAATCCCGTTTCCAATATGAAACTCTCCTCGGGTTTTTTACCTTATACCAAAATGAGAAATTCTGGCTTAGTAATCTCCCTGGGTACCGATGGTTGCGCCTCTAACAACAACCTGGATATGTTTGAATCAATGAAATTCGCAGCCTTGTTGCAGAAGATTCATAGGAATGAGCCCACTGTTATGCCCGCTGAAGAAGCCTTTCAATTGGCTACCTTGAATGGTGCCAAATCACTGCAGATAAACTCTGGGATAATCGAAGAAGAAAAACTGGCGGACATAGTCCTAATAGATTTGAAAAGACCGGAATTAGCCCCAAATCATAATCTAATCTCCAACCTGGTTTATTCCGCAAATGGCTCCTGTGTAGACACCGTTATCTGCGATGGCAGGATATTGATGCAGAACAGAAAGGTCGATGGAGAGGAGGAGATTCTAAAAAAAGTGTGGGAAGTAGCCTCGGATCTGGTCAGCAGATAAGTATTTATAAGTATTTATATTTATCTTATATTTATCTCAATAATAATCTAATGAAACCCCTAATGAAACAATGAAGGCCTTTAAAAATATTATCTCCAGAATAAAGTGGAAATCGGTCTTTGGATTAATTTCAGTTGTAGTTCTAATCCTGCTTATTTTATGGGCATTCCCCGCACTCTTTGCTCCCAGATATAAAGGCAGTGGAGATGTTCAAATCAAGTCCTGGGTAGAGCCAAGTAAAGTTGATCTGAAAGGAAAAAGCACGGTGTGGATTGAGATCAGAAACACGGGGGACGAAAACGTGGAAGTAGATGTGAATTTGAGAACATATGATAAGAATTTAATCTTTGAAGAAACCGGAAATCAGGGGATAAATGAGAGTAGAATACTGGGTCCCAGGGAGAGCAGGAAACTTGATTTCAAGGTTAATGTGGATGCGCCCGATAGCGGCAAATATGGGATAAAGATCCTGGTTTCTCATAAAAGGGAAACGATAGAAGATGAGGTATTCTTGAATGTAGTAGAGAGATGATTACCGTAAGTATCTTTTCTTTACTTTTTCTACACGGCCATTATTATACAACCAGTTCATATCTTTTTATACTGCGAGAATCCTATTCACAATGACAAATCTAAAAAATAAAAGGCTATTCGGCACCTCGGGGATAAGAAGAAAAAATGAGGAATTGACCGAAGAGTTTGTAACTAAACTGGGATATTCTCTTGGTACTTATTCTAAAGATAAAAGTATTGCCATTGGGAGAGATACCAGAGCCTCATCTCCAGAACTGGAATCATGGTTCACTTCCGCCCTGCTGGCTACCGGACATGATGTTGTCCAGCTTGGGGTCGTTCCAACCCCCACATTGGGAATGGCAGCCTTAGACTATGGAACTGGGGTAATGGTCACCGCATCACATAACCCTCCAGAATGGAATGGCTTTAAATTCTGGAGCAGGGATGGAGCCTATAAACCAGAACAGGAAAGGGATGTGGAGGAAATCTTCTATTCCAACAGGTTTGAGGTAGATAAATCTGGAAAGACATATAGGGGTAATTATGTGGAAAAACACATAGAAAAGATTTTAAAAGATGTGGGAAAGGTCAAAAAACCCGTAAAGGTTTTGGTGGACTGTGCCAATGGCTCTGGTTCTGTTCTTACACCACAGCTTTTGGAGAGGATGGGTTGTGAAGTCATTGCCATAAATACAGAATTGGATGGAAATTTTCCCCACGGTCTTGAACCAACCGCAGAGAATTTGAGGGAAACCTGTAAGCTGGTTGATGAGAATAATGTTGACATAGGGATTGCTCACGACGGGGATGCAGACAGATCAGCGGCTATCGGAAGAGACGGAAAACTCATTGACTGGGATTCCCTTCTCTCGGTACTTGCTTATGGTAAAGAAAAGGTAGTTACAACAGTGGACGCATCTATGAGGATTGAGGATGTTTGTAAGAAGGTTATCAGGGTTCCAGTTGGGGATGTTGCAGTAGCAAACGCCATACTGAGAGAGGGTGCAGAATTTGGCGGTGAGCCGTCCGGCTCCTTTATATTCCAGGAAGTGCATCTGTTCCCAGATGGTCCTTTAACTGCAGCTAAAATAGTTAAGCTAATCTCAGAAGATAGATTCTATAAAATACTGGGAAAAATAAGGGATTATCCCATGGAAAGGGTGAAGATCCCGTGCAGGGAAGAATTGAAGCCGTTGATCATGAGCAGGTTGAAAGGAATGATTAAAGGAAATGTTAGCTATGTTGATGGGATTCGATTAACAACAGAAAAGGGCTGGATTCTGATTAGACCATCGGGGACTGAGCCTTATGTGAGGATAACTGCAGAAGCGGGGGATGAAGATTTACTAAATGAACTGGTAGAAAATGGTAGAAAATGGATTAAAGAGGCGATGATTCCTTGAAAGGTAATGACAGATGGTATTTCCATGGCATCTGAAGGAGATGTTGTTGGAGGCATAAAAATAAAAAGGATTGGGGGTAGATAGTCCCTTCTATCTCATAAATAACATGTACGTCGTAACCCAGATACCTGTAGCTATGGAAAACCAGCCTAACAAGCTGCCCAGAGATAATGTCGGAACACCCGACAATATGTGCCCTACTGTGCAACCAAGACTTGTTACTGCACCGAGACCCATCAAAAATCCTCCCAGAGCTGCCTGGAGTATTATCTTACCCTCTGGTACCCTCAATGTGAACTCTCCAGCAAACTGTGCTGAGATAAATGCACCTATAATTAGGCCCACCATCATCAAGCCAGACCATTCGAAAAGATTACCGTTGGTTGAAAAGTAGTTATGGGTTAACCTCACCAGTCCACATGCAGCACATATCGAATAGTTGTGACCCTGTCCGCACCACGCTTCGGCTGCACTATGTGCCAATAATCCAATTATAACGATCACAGCTATAGCTACACCCGCTTTCCACTTGGTCCATTTATGCTTTACTATTCTCTCTAAGCTGATTCCCTCCTTTGGTATTATCTCCGGTAACCTGAATCCGGATTTCCATATCCAGATAATCGCCACCAGAATTATTATACCTATCGCTGTAGGCCATGGACCAATTCCCTGGTTAGCCATAATGTCAAAAATGGTGGGGTTACTGATTGTTTTACCAGAAGCAGTAGTATACTTCCCTACAAATGTCTTTAAATAGCTGTCTCCGGGTTTTCCACCGACCAATGGACTGAGGGCTCCAAACATGCCCATGGATGCACCGAGCATTAATGTAATTACCGCAATCATATTGCCTATATAACCCTCTCCGGCTCTATACGATGTTCCGGCGGCACATCCTCCTGCCAGGACTGTTCCTACTCCGAAGATGAATCCTCCAATAAGGATAGCTGCCCATATAAATGGCCTGGGGGTAATTGCTGAAAACTTACCACCCGTTGCCCAAGACAAGATACCTAAACCATGATCAGACACCAACAGATACCCTATCATTATCAATATCAGGCACAATACAAGCGCCTTCATCATACCATAGCTTTTCGCCAAGAGAATATCTCTGTGAGCCATATATATGCAGAATCTTCCCTTCTGGAATGCGAAGCCGATAAGAACCCCGACAACTAGTCCAGTGAGACCAATATTGTTGGTAGCAATGGCAATCCATGTTATTCCAATTAATGTAGCTATTACCAAGAATAGTCCGATACCCCAGGAATCACCGGCAAAGAATTCCTGAAAGAAACCCTTTTTAACCTCTGGTGGTGGAGTTGGTTTTGCCTTTGGAACTACAGCCTTTTTAACCTCTTCTAATGTTAGAGCTGCTTTTGCGGGGGCCGCTTCTCCAGTATCTATCCAGCCCCCTCCCTTCTCTAATTCTTCCCATTCTTCTCCTCCTGCCGGGGCTGCTTCTTCTTCCGTAGCTGCTTCTTCCTCTGGAGCCTCCTCCTCAACCTCAGCTGGGGCCGGAGCCTCTTCCTCCGTATCTACCCAGCCCCCTCCCTTCTCTAATTCTTCCCATTCCTCTGCCATTTCAATCACCCAGAATCTTACTTCTCAATAACTGTACATCGATCCTCCATAATGGTTTGCCCTTGGCCTTCATCACCCTAAAGCCGCCATAACCCCGTTTTTCTATCTCTTCAGGAACACTGTCTGCAGCCGGCATGTGGTCGACCAAGAAAGACAATCTAACCTCTTCATCAGTAATTTCTCCACTTTTAATCTTATTTATATATTCCTCAATCTTTTTCATGGCATTCACCATGGGGTAGGGACAGATCTGACCCTGAAACCCAAATTCTTTTACGAGTACCATTTACATCACCTTTTTTATATTTTTTAAAATTTTTATCTTAATTATCTTAGATAATTATTTTAGACTCTTATCCACTCTCACGGTACAGGTTTCTTCATCAAAACTGTCTAAATGTGCCCTGTATTCTTTATCTCCCGTGGCATCCCTGATAAAATTCTCTATCAGTCCCAGAAATATGGATGTGGAATCCATCTCTCCAATAGTTTTACCATACTCCTTGTACCTCAGTATGAAATCATTGGACTTATAGACAACCCTTTCATTTTTCTCATCACATTCTATGATCTCCACGGGCCCAAAACACCCCATCTCGTTGAGAACATCTTTTCCTTCATCGACCGCTTCTTTAAAGCTTACATGTCCAGTTCTCTCAAATCTACCCGACCCGGCTAAGATCTTAGCCAACGGTCTACGCATTAATGCCCTTGCACCCGTACCAATAATTGGCTCGATCTCGTGCATAAATTTAGCCAAGGTAATTACTGCAAATGCATAATATCCCGATTGATCTGTTTTCTCTGCCATAATATCACCTCAAATTTTATAAATTCTAAAATTCTATAAAGACTTTTCTATATCCTCAATAGCTCGCATCATCTTAAGCCTTATTAATCCCAAGCTTACATCTGGACTGGTCATTACCGTCAGTATGGCTTTTTTGCTGGCAACTATCAATGTCTTTCCTGTATTGCCTTCTATCATTGCCTGAGTAATTTCTCCAAGTTTTAATTCACTAACGGTCTTTTCTCCAGTACCGAAAACTGTAGCTGCCATTGCTGACGCCAGGTCTACATCAGTACCTGGTGGTGCTTTCTGAGAGATAAGCACTCCATCCTTCCCAGTAACTAATGAGCCAGTTACCCCTTCTACAGAATTCAAATCTTCTAATATATCCTCCACTTTACCTTTTTCTTTTGCCATTTTTATGCCTCCTTTGTAGGGTTAATTCTAATGCCCTACAAAGACTCTTCTATCTCTTTAATGCAGCGTCTCATCTCAATCCTTATTAAACCAAGGTTTACATCGGGACTGGTTATCACCATCAGTATGGCATTTTTACCTGCTATGATCAATGTCTTTCCAGCACTACCTTCTATCATTGCCTGCTCTATCTCTCCCTGCTTCAGTTCTGCCACTGCCTTCTCTCCAGTACCAAAGACCGTGGCTGCCATTGCAGATGCCAGATCTACATCGGTATCTGGTGGCGCCCTCTGTGCAATAACCAAGCCGTCTTTCCCAGTAACTATTGATCCATTCACACCATCTATGGCATTGAGATCCACCAAAATCTTCTCCAACATTTTTAATTACCTCTTTTTTAGTTTTTATTTATTTTTTTATTTTTTAATTAACATTAATAATAGTATGAATATCCCTATAAAAACTTAACGCTTTTTTGGGCTTGGAACATAATTCATGTATATCGCTCATCTGAAGTAATACATCCTCAAGATAGAGGATTCCTGTGCCCTATCGTATTTGCTCCAGTCGATTTCCTTGATAGATTGTCCAAAGGGGTATTGAAGCTAGTTTATCTCGATACTCAGAGATTAACTATTTTTTTGTCCCAAAGCCCGAAAACTGAAAGGTTTTTCTACTTTCTCGACTAATACTATACCGCCCAATAATATACTTGTATTTTTCATAGAAATAATGTGAATAAAAACCCATTATTTCCCTTTCATTAGGCAGAAACTGGCGAAGTTGGGTATTAATGTTTCTGCATATATGATAAAATGCCAACAAAAGCATCGGCACCGGCAAAGATTATCTTGTTGGGGGAACATGCAGCGGTCTATGGAAATCCCGTCTTGGTGGCAACCGTAGAT